>MTKW01001993.1_pt1 | contig 35463 bp, 30 predicted proteins | sample 1042761 | NCBI WGS metagenome assembly MTKW01 (sample SAMN06205366, study PRJNA360243) | anaerobic digester metagenome | biome: Wastewater treatment plant; feature: Anaerobic digester sludge; material: sludge; isolation source: anaerobic digester fed with sludge from wastewater treatment plant ...
ATGAAACTGCTAATCAAAAGGTAAGATAAAACAATTTACACACTAATTTGGACTTGACTTTTGATTCCTGATAAGTAATGTTCTCATATAGAAAAATTGTAAATGATACAATTAAAATGTACATAAATGATTAAATTAAAATGTACAATTTGAATAGGATTTAAATATAGAAGTAGAATTCTCCGAATTCCTCTTAAGGATATCTCGCCCGAGGAGTTGTATAGTCGTGTGAGATTGGTCGTAAGTTTGGAGGTAGTTAGAGATGAGTTTAAAATATAAAGGTAGAATTCTTCGAATTCTTCTTTGTATATCTCTCCCTCAGTCAGCGTAGCTGACAGCTCCCTCGTCAGATGGAGCCTATAAAAGATCGAATCGTTTGGCAATCGCATAGCCTCCCTCTGACGAGGGAGGTGGGTCGCCTAAGCGACTCGGAGGGAGAGATTAACAAAAAGCGACATCTTTTCGTCGCTACATTAATAGTCTAACTTCTTTTTAAAAACGTGGAAGTGGGGGCACTTCCTCATCCTTAAATCCTAAACCCCTTATATCTAACTTTTAGACAATCTTAAACATTAAAAAAACCCTATTCTCAATTAGGGTTTTTTCAGTCTGAGCAGTTAGGAATATTCTTTACTGCTTACTTTATTTTTCGTTTTTTCTTTTTTCAAATTCTTTTTCTACAGCTTTACTAAACACTTCTTCTCTAAGTATATTATTTATGTGGTCATAACCTGAAGGTCTATGTGGTACGAGACAGTTTGAACAGTCTTTAAATCCGTAATTCCATTTTGGATTTCCTTTACAGTCCTCGATTAAGAAAAGAGGGCAGTAACAAAATAAACAGTTAAATTCAGAATCATCTTCTACCTTGTGACATGGGAAGTACATACAGTCGGTATTTCTAAAAAACTTAAAACTATTTTGCATTGTAGAACTCCTTTAATTTTTTTAATAGATATGAATTATCATCATGAGATTTTACTGCAATTCTTATGTAGGTATTGTCCAATCCTCTAAAAGTGCTGCATAGCCTGATTAGGATACCATTTTGGAGCAGAAAATCAAATAATTCATTAACATCATTTTTCATAGCTTTTAACAGCATATAATTGGATCTGCTTTTAAATATTTTAAAAGAATTTAGATTTGAGATTTGGTCATATAAAAATTCACGCTCTTTTTTTATGTATTCCACGCTTTCTTTTATATATACTCTGTCATTAAAGATATAACGTCCGGCAGATTCGGCAAATGAATTGACACTCCATGGGTTTAAAGAATGTTTAAGGAAGTTTACATTGTCTTCATTCATAATTCCGTATCCTAGTCTGATTCCTGGTAGTCCGAAGAACTTGGTAGCAGCTCTGACTATTATGATATTCTTATAATTCATGCTATTCGCATATTCCACTGTGTCATAATTAGAATCAGTAAACTCGAAGAAAGCCTCATCTAAGATGAGTGTAACTTCATTTTCTATACATAGGGAGTGTATGGTTTTTATCTCCTCCAAGATTAAAACATAACCTGTCGGATTATTAGGGTTTCCTATTATCAAACAGTTTTTAAATCCGTCATCTGAACAATTTTCTATTATGGATTTTAAAATATCCACATTTAAAGATAGGTCAGGATTAGGAGCGATAAATTCTATTTCACAATTATTCTCTTTAGCTCTAAGCTCGTACTCGATAAAGGAGGGATAGGGTATGATGCATCTATTGAATTTAGACAGAACTCCATCTATGATTTCCATCGCTCCATTACCGGGGACTATATACTTGGCTTCTGTTTTCAAGTATCTCGACAGAGAATCTCTAAGTTCCCTATACTGAATATCAGGGTAAGATTTAACATTGTCGAATTCAGAGATGATAAAATCCATAAGTCCTGTAGGATAACCCAGTGGATTAATATTGCTACTGAAATCAATCAAGTCTTTATCAGTTTTATAGCTCAATATGTCTGCACCGTGAATCATTTAATCACAACCTTTGTAATAAATAAGAAAGCTGCATATAAAATCATAAACAGTATTTCCGATCTATACATTATCCTGATCGTATCGTCTATGTCCTTAGCTCTGACAGGTCTGATAGCATCTCCAATATACGGCTTTTCAATATATATATTTTCATAAAAAGAACCACCGCCAAGTTGGATATTCAAAAGTCCTGCAACAGTACTCTCAGGGTAGCCGGCGTTTGGGCTGGTATGTTTTTTATGATCTCTCATTGTCGTTTTAAATCCGGTTTTCATGTCGAATGAGAACACTGAGGAGAGTATCATTAATAGTGATGTGAGTCTGGCTGGGATAATATTAACCAAATCATCTATTTTGGCAGGGAAATAACCCAGATCCTGGTATTTGGAATTTTTATATCCCAACATTGAATCCATGGTATTTATCATCTTATATGCGAATGCGAAAGGTACTCCGAAAATCAAATAAAATATCGGTGCAATAACTCCATCTGAAGTATTTTCCGCTATAGTCTCAACGCAAGCTCTGATAATACCTGCTTGACTTAATTTATCGGTATTTCTTCCTACTATATATCTTAGTCTGCTTCTTCCACGTTCTAAGGAGATTTTCATTTCTTTTTTTACTTCTGACGCTTCTTTACCTAGAGATTTTGCGGCGATTGTGGTATAAGCGAGGTGAATCTTTATTACCAGCTGAAGATATTTATTAAAATCGAAAAGCTGTATGAGATAGTGTATCCCAAAGAAGGATATTGCAATATTTAAAGCTACGATAAATAGACCGCCCAGCTTTAAAGCTGTGGCAGTCTTGCAAAATCTTCTTATTATCTTTTCCTCAAGAGATATTATTGCTCCCATTAGTCGAACCGGATGTGGAAAATTCACAGGATCTCCAAACAACCAGTCGGCAATAATCGCCGTGTAAACAATCATATTATTCCTCTAACATTTTTAAAATTTTATCTATATCCATATTTTCTGTGACGATTCCCGCCAATCTTTCGATTTCATCTTCCAGCATTACCGGATCAAAACAGCAATGAGCATGTTTTCTGTATTCAATAAGAGAATCTTCATCTACTATCTCCAGATGAGTATAGGGGATTACTCCAAGTACTGGGATACCTGTGAGTTCTTCAATCATCTTAAGCCCACTGTCCAGAAGTGATTGATCACCTCTGAATTTGTTGATAATAAATCCTTTCACTCTCTTACGATCTTCTTCTTTTAGAAGCATTACTGTGCCGTAAAGAGAAGCAAAACTGCCTCCTCTATCTATGTCAGTGACAAGCAGTACATCAGCATCTGCAATCTCTGCCATTCCCGTGTTGACGAAGTCATTTTCATTTAGATTTATCTCTGCAGGAGAACCTGCTCCTTCGATTACTATTAACTCATGCTTTGATGAGATTTCGTCATATATTTCTTTGATCTTTTCTTTTAATTCACTTTTGTATTCAAAGTATTCCCTGGCTTTCATGTACTTATAAATCTTACCAAGAATTACCACTTCGGATCCGACATCGGTTTCCGGTACTAATAGCACGGGATTCATTAATTCAGACGGCTCTATTCTAGCAGCATGTGCTTGAACGAATTGAGCAGAGGATATCCTCTTGCCTGTGTTTGTGTGCATATAATTTCTACTCATATTTTGTGCTTTAAAAGGAAAGACATCAATACCTTTTTGAGCAAATATTCGACATAATGCTGTAACTATGGTACTTTTTCCTGCGGAAGAAGTGGTGCCTTGTATCATTAATGATTTCATGGATGATTTCCTTTCTATATTTAAGAGGATCGTTAAAAATGACAAAATATGTCTCTTATATAATACCATAGTATAAATCATAATTAAAGAAGCATTTATATTATTATGGCTGCTATTTGGGTATATATATTATAAGTGGTATACAAAATGAAAGGAGGATAATATGTCTAAAGTAAATCTAATCACCGGAGGCGGTGGTGGCATAGGTTTTGAATGTGCCAAAAAATTTGTCGGAGAAAAACTCTATATAACAGGCAGAAATGAAGAAAAGTTAAGTGTTAAATGTAAAGAGCTGAGAGATTTAGGTGTTGATGCTAACTATAAAGTATCTGACATATCTAAACCTAAGGAAGTAGAACAATTATTTGAAGAAATCACTAAGGAAGGAGATTTAGGTTGTGTTTTAAATGCTGCAGGTATAAGCGGCGTTGGTGTGACGGGAGAGAAGGTATTTAATATAGATCTTTTAGGAGCAAAAAAAGTATTGGACACCACTCTTGAATATGCAACCAAAAATACGGTATTGATACTGATAGCCTCGATAATGGGCTATGTCGTACCACCTAATGAAATATATGACAAGTACTTGGCAGAACCTGATTTAGAAGGCGCTTACAAAGTTCTAAAATTCTATCTGGACGATCCCAACCAAGCGTATAATTTCTGCAAAAGAGGTAATCACTTAATGGTTACAAAATTCGCCATGGATTTCGGTGCCAAGGGAGCGAGATTATTGTCGATTTCTCCGGGGATAATAGAAACCCCAATGTCAGCAGCTGCAATGGAAGAAGCTGCTGAAATCATGAATCAAATGCTTGCTATTACTCCTATAGGAAGATTTGGTAAGCCTGAAGAAATTGCAAATACAGTAGAATTTTTGAAAGGCGAAAAAGCATCCTTTATTACTGGTTCGGATATATTAATTGATGGTGGATTACTACATCAAATGATAAAATAATATGTTTAGTAAATATAATGATAGCAATCAATCATTATAAACAAAAAGAGGTGAGGTATGTTAATAGAAGTTTGTTGTGGTAGTGTCGACGATACTATATTGGCTGAAAAACTCGGTGCAGATAGAGTTGAGTTTACTACTTCAATGTGTTTGGGAGGTTTAACTCCATCGTATGGAATGTTTAAAAGAGCTAAAGAACTTATTAATATCCCGCTTATGGTAATGGTTAGACCCAGAGAAAGTGGATATTACTATAGTGACGAAGATATAGAAGTCATGATTACAGATGCTAAATTCTTTGCTGACAATGGAGCAGAGGGTATAGTTTTTGGGATATTGAATGAGGATGGAACTGTAAATAAAAGTGCATGTAAGAGAATTATCGATGTAATAGGCGAAGCCGAAGCTGTATTTCATAGAGCTTTCGATGTGGTACCTGATCCCTTTAAAGCCATGGAAGATTTAATAGAACTNNCGGGAATTACTAGATAAATTGATAGAAGCTTCAAACGGCAGGATAGAATTTATTTCAGGTGGAGTCAGAACTCATAATTTGGAATGGATAAAAAGTGAATTAAAGCCGAGCCAAGTTCATGTTGGGGCATTTACCAATAAGGAAGATCCGACCATTGCGAATAATCCTAAGATTGCATTTGGTTCAAAAGGTAAATCGGGAGAAGAATTATATCAAATTGTAGATCCTGAACTACTTAAAGATATCATTTTAGAGCTAAGAAAATAATAGCTTATTATAAATCTGGTATAGATAGTAAATCAGAAGATGTGAAATTCATAATTACTCTGAATTTCGCATCTTTTTATGCTTTTAAGACCGGCGATTGAGATCTTAAAGATAAAAAATAAATCAGAATAAATACTTTGAACAGATAGGAGGATGCTGCTATAATGTTAGATAAGACTAACTATAATTAAAATCGCATTCTGAAAGGCGGAGGAAACATGAAAAAAATATGGAAGGAGAATATTGATCTTTTACTACTAGGGGTCATTATTTGTATGCTTCAGATGTACACTATGGTGAGAGCTCAATTATTTAAGGGAATTGTTTTAGACTTTGCAATTATTGGGAACTTAGATGGCGTGATTGATGGACTTTTGAGATTAATGATATTTATAGTTCTGACAATTCTACTTAGTTACATATATGCAAGGACCAGAATTTTTATAATCCAAAAATCAGTCTATTCTCTAAGAAATAAGTTCTTTAAAAGTCTATTCAATAGAAAATATAGTGAGTATCTGGAGATTTCTGAAGGAGAGATTATAGCAAAGTATTCAAAGCAAATCTCTAATATCGAAATAAGCTATTTTACTATGATGACTATTTTTACAGAAATGATTTTAGAAGTGGTATTTGTTCTGTTTACACTTTTCTATCTCAACAAAACACTTGCAGTACTTTCAGCATTTATTTTATCACTTCCAATATTTGTGCCTAAACTATTTAAAGCCAGAGTTACAATTGCTTCAAATGATAAACTAAAAACCGTTCAAAAGCATATTGAGGATGTAACAGGATGGTTTTCGGGATTTGAGGTAATCAAAAACTACAGAATTGAAGATAGAATTATTAAAATGTACGATAATTCTAATGCTGAGGTAAAAAGAAGTGAGAAAAAATATGAGAAGGAAAATGCTACGACTATAGGAGTCAGCTTTGCGGTGTCTCTTGGAGCACAAGCGATAGTAGTTATAATTGCAGCAGGGATTGTACTTAAAGGTGCACTCACTCCGGGAGAGTTTGTCACTATAACCGGTCTTGTAGCAGTCTTGAGAAGACCATTGTACTGGATATCATCATTCTACCAAATGATAATATCAACAAGACCTGTTCGAAAATCTTTATTTGATTTTATAGATTATCCTCTTGATTCTAAGATGGAAAAGCAAAAAGGCATCGTCCTCGAACACGAGTCACCGGTCAAAGTAGAATTTGATGGCATAAGTTACGGATATAATGATGAGAGGCTAATCGACGATTTTAGTCTTAGCATAAAACCGAACAATAGATGTCTTATAATGGGACCAAGCGGCTGTGGGAAATCTACACTTATGAATCTACTAATGGCTTATGATAATCCTCGTGAGGGGACTATAAGAATAAATGACACTGATATAAGACAAATCTTAAACCTTTCGGATTATATAACTATTGCGAGACAAGAGGCTGTAATATTTGAAGATACCGTTAGAAACAATCTGACTATGTATAATGAAAAAATAAGCGATGAAAAATTGATAGAAGTATTAAATGATGTAGGACTCGATAAGCTAGCTAATAGTAAAAGTTTGGATTATATGCTCAAAGAAAGTGGATCCAATCTATCCGGAGGAGAAAAAAAGAGATTATCACTTGCCAGGGCACTACTTCGCGACTCAAAGATACTTATACTCGACGAGCCACTGGCTAATATAGATCAGGAAAATGTTGAAAAAATAGAGGATATAATACTGAACATACAAAACAAAACGGTAATAATCATTTCTCATCAATTTAGCGAGGAGAAAAAGTCTCTATTTGATAAATTAATATACATGGACAAGGTGATAAGATATGAAGAAGCATTTGAATAAATATAAAAAGAATATTATCCTTGCTTTAATACTCATAACGACTACTTCGATGATTCAAATATCTTTTGAATTTTTCAAGGGATGGTTGTTGGATTCTGCATTAAGCTCTGATTTTAACAGATTCATAACTTTAGCAATTGCTTTCGTTTTATCATTTTTGTTAAAAGCATTAACACATTATATGTACACCTTGTACTTTAAAGGAACCAAGACTAAAATTCTTGCACATATGAGAAATGATTTTTTTAAGAGCCTTCTTAGAAGGTCCTACCCGTCATTCTTAAAAAATAAAACCGGAGAATATCTGTTTAAATATACCACGCAGATGGATTTGATAGAAAATCAATTTTTTGAAAGCAGTTACGGTCTACTACAGATTATAACCGAGACACTTTTTGCAATACTGGCTCTAATATTTATAGATTATAGGATGGCTATTGTAGCCATAGTGCTTTTAATTATGCCTCTAATATTACCCCAACTGTTAAAAAAATGGTTGGCGGGAAAGGAGGAGAAAAAGCTAAATGTCATGACTGCACACCTAGGTAGATTTGGTGAATGGATTAGAGGATTCGAACTGATTGTGAACTATGGAGCTGTCGACGATTTTTTAAACAGATTCAAAAATGACACTCAAGAAGTAAGGCATGCAAATACCAAGTTTGGATACTCGCATATGCTGGGGCAGAGCCTATCGGCCTTTTTATCTCAAATCAGCCTATTTGGAATGATAGTGGCAGGAGTACTGCTTTTGATTAGGGGAGAGATTAAAGTAGGCATGTTTATTACATCAGTTGGGATAATGGAAGTGTTACAGTCCATGATTGTATATGTTGTCGGATATATTCAGCAATTGATGGTAGTTAAAATGCCTATTAACTCGATAGAAAGTGCCAGTGACTATGTAGAAATCAAAGGCGATCAAACAATTGAGCCTGGCCTAGTAAATAGCATACAATTTAATGCAGTTTCATTCGACTTTAATCCGGAATCAGAAAGTCCAATGCTATACAATATTTCAATTAATGCAGAAAAAAGAGGACTTTATTTGATTATGGGGGACAGTGGCTGCGGAAAATCCACCCTTATGAATCTCTTGATGAATTACTACGCTCCAATAAGCGGGAATATACTTATAAATGGTACACCTGTAGGTGAAATAGAAAATCTTACCGAGCTTATAACAGTACAGAGACAAGAAGCTGTGTTTTTTGATGACAGTTTAAAACACAATCTAAATATGTACAGAGAATATGAAGAAGATGAAATAAGCATTCTGATGAACAAACTAAACCTCGCAAAATACTCTGATGCAACCTCCCTCGCTTATAAAGTCGTTCACAATGGAGCAAATTTTTCAGGAGGCGAATGCCGAAGACTGACAATGGTGAGGAGCTTACTAAGAAATTCCGATATTCTGATATTGGATGAACCTTTCGCCAATGTAGATGAAAAAACGATGAATTCCCTCGCAAGAGAAATTATGGAAATAAAAGATAAATTCATTTTTATAATAACACATCAAATCCCAAGCGAAGTTGACTTTAAATACGAGAAATTGATTCAGTTATAATAAGGGGCGGAGTTGAGGCAGCTGAGGAGTTGTGAGTCTGGCGGTAGTGAGAGATTCGTCTTAGATATAGTAGTAGAATTCTTCGAATTCTTCTTTGTATATCTCTCCCTCAGTCTGCTATCGCAGACAGCTCCCTTCCCAGCCTAACCAATTGAGATGCTTTTCGAAATTCTGGTAGGCTTCATGCAAAGAATTCCCAAGAACGAAGTGATTGGCTAGAATTCGACTGCCAAAAGATGGAGCCTATAAAAGATCGAACCTCTTGGCAATCGCATAGCCTCCATCTGACGAGGGAGGTGGGTTTGCAAAGCAAACTTGGAGGGAGAGAAATACAAAAAGCGACATCTTTTCGTCGCTACCTTTAAAATCCATATAACAAAAGACAAGCCCGGTTTAATTTGGGTTTGTCCTTTGTTTTTATCCTTAGAACAGGATTTTATTGTTTTACATAGTATTCTTCCAGATATTCATTATAGCTGGTCGTCTTATCTCTTGAGCTTCCATCGGGAAGGATCTCGATTATTCTGTTTGCGATAGTGTCAATAAACTGGTGGTCTTTGGAGGTGAAGAGAATATTTCCTTTAAAGGAAATAAGCCCATTATTAACTGCTGTTATACTCTCTAAATCCAGGTGATTTGTGGGTTGATCAAATATAAGAGCATTTGAAGGAGTCAGCATCATTCTGGAAAACATCATCCTTACTCTCTCTCCACCGGATAGTACTTTTGCTTTCTTTAGTGCATCATCACCTGAGAACAGCATCTTTCCGAGAAAACCTTGAAGATATATCTGACTTTGTTCTTCGGAGTATTGTCTTAGCCAGTCTATTAGATTCAGGTCTACATTTTCAAAAAAATCGTTATTGTCTTTAGGGAAATAGGAATGGGTAATAGTCTGTCCCCATTTAAATTCGCCTTCAAAATCAGTATCATGACCTTCCAATATTTCAAATAAGGCGGTTATAGCTAATTCGTTTCCAATAAAAGCAATCTTTTCGTTTTTATTGACTCTGAAGTTGAGATTATCTATAAGGACCGTTCCGTCCGCTACCTTTGTCAGGTTTTCAACATTTAGTATTTCGTTTCCGACCTCTCGACTAAGTGTAAAGCCTACGAATGGATATTTTCTGGTGGACGGTCTGATATCATCTAGGCTTATCTTGTCGAGCAGTTTTTTTCTGCTGGTAGCTTGTTTTGACTTGCTCTTATTGGCTGAGAACTTAGCTATAAAAGCTTGGAGCTCTTTTATCTTTTCTTCCTTTGCTTTATTTCTGTCCTTTGCCATCTGAAGAGCTAACTGACTTGATTCATACCAAAAGTCGTAATTACCTGTAAAAATATTAATCTTGCCAAAGTCGATATCCACCATATGGGTACAAACTTCGTTCAGGAAGTAACGGTCATGGCTTACTACTATTACAATCCCTTCAAAAGTTGATAAAAAGTCCTCTAGCCAGAGTACGGCTTTTATATCCAAATCATTTGTAGGCTCGTCTAAAAGCAGTATATCAGGATTGCCAAATAATGCTTGTGCCAGGAGGACTTTGACCTTTTCGTTACCGGTGAGTTCTCTCATATACTTCTCGTGAAGTGAGTTTTCGATTCCGAGTCCTTGAAGTAGAATGCCCGCTTCTGATTCTGCTTCCCATCCGTTTAATTCTGCAAATTCAGCTTCTAGTTCCGATGCTCTGATCCCATCGGCTTCATTAAAATCTTCCTTAGCATAGATGGCGTTTTTCTCTTCTCTTATATCATATAGTCTTTTGTTTCCGATTATTACCGTGTCTAAGACGGTATAGTCGTCAAATGCAAAGTGATCCTGCTTTAGTATGCTCATCCTACTGTCTTTGGCAATAGTGATATCACCAGAGGTAGCTTCTTTTTCTCCGGACAAAATCTTTAAAAAAGTTGTCTTACCGGCACCATTGGCACCGATTACTCCATAACAGTTTCCTGGAGAAAATGTCAAATTGACATCGTCAAATAGTATCCTGTCTGGGAAACGCACTCCCAAATTATTTACATATATCAAAAAATCTCCTCCTATTATTTCTAATCATAAATAAATGTATTTTCAATTTTTATAATTATCCTTTAAAGTATTTATATAAAGTCGCTCATTTTCCATATCTCATTGGAGACTTCTTCGTAAAAATCCTTCTCATGAGAGATTAAAAAGATACCACCTTTGTACTCCTTTAGAGCACGTTTAAGTTCTTCTTTTGCTTCCGGATCTAAATGATTTGTAGGTTCATCCAGTACGAGAACATTTGTCGGTCTGTTTAGAATCTTACAAAGTCTAAGTTTAGATCTTTCTCCTCCACTTAAAACTCTTACAAGGACTTCCATATTTTCAGTAGTTAAACCGCATTTCGCAAGCATGGATCGGATAGAAGCTTGAGTATGTGAAGGATACTCATCCCATAACTCATCTATAGCAGTTCTGGATCCGTCTGAAGAATCTTCTTGTTCGAAGTATCCAAAATCTATATTTTGACCATTTTCAATATTGCCCGAGATAGGTGGGATAAGACCCAGGAGGGTTTTTATCAAAGTCGTTTTTCCAAGACCGTTCTCTCCAATTACAGCTATACGCTGACCTCTTTCCATCCTAAGATTTAAGGGCTTGGTTAGAGGTGAATCATATCCTATTACTAGATCTTTAGTTTCAAAAATCAATTTACCCGGTGCTGATTTGGTTAAAAACCTGAACTCAGGTTTTGCTTTTTCTCTAGGCAATTCTATAATATCCATCTTGTCGAGCTTTTTCTGTCTAGACATTGCCATATTTCTGGTGGCTACTCTGGCTTTGTTTCGTGCAACGAAATCCTTAAGTTGACTGATTTCCTGTTGTTGTCTATTATAAGCAGCCTTAAGTTGTCTTTGTTTTTCTTCATGGAGCCTTAAAAAGTCATCGTAATCGCCTACATATCGGTTCAGCTCCATATTCTCTACATGGTAAATTAAATTGATTACGGAGTTTAAAAATGAGATGTCATGTGAAATCAGTATAAAAGCATTTTCGTATTCCTTGAGATATCTTCTAAGCCACTCTATATGCTCCTCATCCAAGTAATTGGTAGGCTCATCGAGTAGCAGTATGTCCGGCTTTTCCAGTAGCAGCTTACATAATAGTACCTTTGACCTCTGACCGCCACTTAGGCCATTAACGGGATTATCCAAGCCCAAAGCATCTACTCCCATGGCACTGGAAACCTCGTCAATTTTCGCATCTATAAGATAAAAGTCATGATGTTCCAGTATATCTTGTAGAGTACCCACCTCTTCCAATAAGGCATTCATTCTATCTTCGTCTACATTGACCATTTCAGCATAGCTTTCTTCTATTTCACGTTCTATATCAAACAAATAAGCAAAAGCATCTTTTAAGACATCCCTAATCGTCATATCTTCTTTCAGATAGGAATGTTGATCGAGATACCCGACTCTAACTCTCTTCGCCCATTTTATTTCTCCGACATCGGGCTGAAGTTTACCTGTTATAATATTTAAAAAAGATGATTTTCCTTCTCCATTAGGACCGATGAGACCAACATGCTCACCATTTAACAGCCGAAAATTAACATCTCTTAAAATTTCTCTTCCGCCATAGTTATGGCTTAAATTTGTAACTTGTAAAATACTCATATTTCCTCCGCATACTTTATTAACCTATATATTCTATCATGAAGAGGAAATATTTAAAACAGAAATCCAATTATTCACCGAGTATAATTATATCGAAGATTTCGCATTTGTTTTAGGGGATAGTTTTAGGGTAATTAATAGACAGAAGCGATTATCAATTTCTCTAATCGTATAAGAGGTAAAAAAATGAAATGCGTAGTAATAACCGGAACAGAAGTTAAGGGATGTACATATAATTTAAAAGAAATCTTTTTAGACGAAATAAAACCAAAAACTCTCACAGAGTTCTATTTACCAAAAGACGGACCTGATTATTGTACGGGATGTAAAAGATGCTTTTTTGAAGATGAGAGCAAATGTCCTCATTACGATAAAACAAGTCCTATTTGGAATGCTATGGTTGATGCAGACCTGATAGTATTTACTTATCCCGTATATGTACTTAGGGCACCCGGACATATTAAATCACTGCTTGACCATTTTGGCGTCCATTGGTTTGCGCACAGACCTAAGCCTGAAATGTTCAATAAAACTGCAGTCATCATTACACAGAGCATAGGAGCCCCTAATGGAGCAGCACAAAAAGATGTCATAATATCCATGGAGTGGCTTGGCGTTTCGAGAATAGCTAAAATTGGCTTTGGTATGATGGAAGGAGTTAAATGGAGTGAAATATCAGAAAAGAGACGAGAAAGAATCGAGTCAGAACTGCGTTCATTTGCCCGAAAATTTACAGATATTTTCCCAAGACCTATGAGTATAAAAGCACGATTATACTTTCATATGTGTAAGATGATGCAAAAGCGAGTATTAAAGAAGCTTCCACATGGGAAGAAACCTGAAAGAGATTTACAGTACTGGATGGACTTAGGCTGGATAAAAGCTAACTAAGGACTGGGATAAAACAATTAGTAGATAAAAACTCCAAGCAGTGAAAACTGCTTGGAGTTTTTTTATAAATGGATTTTAGAAATCCTTGTTCACATATTGTGCCTATCTATTTACAGACCTGCTCATAACCCTATAGGTATGCCTTTTGCCTCTGATGGCTATGGAGTATGCCATGATATTCTCGGGACTTGCAATACCGGGAGACATACCGCAGTCGCCTATATGGTGGAGATCTGCACCTGCCATCTTAGCATTTATAGCAATAGACCTTATCGTTTGGAGATCAGATCCTTCTTGTGAAGTTCCGATAGCAGTCATGACAAGTTTGCCACGACTGTGGACATGGCTGATTAAGTCAGATACTCTCGCTAATGAGTACCCGGGGATGGTACCGGGTGCAGGTAGCAAGACTATATCTGAGCCCGCATCTATGAGCATATCAATAGACGGTATATCTATAAGAGAGCTGCCGGTTTCGGTTGCAACTCCGGAATTATGCATCTTACCGGAAATGACGATTATTTCATCTCCGAATTCCTCTTTTATTTGGGAAATTGATTTTGCAATTTGTCCGGTGGTTACTCCTGTAGCAGGATTTCCGGTCAATACTATCATTTTACAACCCATATTTTTAATTTTTCTTACATTTTCTATACCGGCTGTCCTACCGGGACTTACTAGACTGCGCTCAACTGAAAGCTCTGCAGTATCGTCAACTGGTTCAAGATTTACAGCGACTATTTTGCCTGTTAGATTAAAAACTGCTTCTATTGGGTTAACAGCATCTATTCCGAAGATAAAAGGTTTTTCAAGGTCAAACATATTCAGAAGGATAATATCCGCGCCGAATGCAGCTGCGAGTTCGGGATTTGAAATATCACCAAGTACGGCAGGTAAGGGGGCTATTATCTCTGAAACAAAAGCTCTACCTTCACATGCTTTTATGCTGTTTAATAGATCCTTTGCCTTGATTCCAGGTATATCAGACGGATTTAAATCAAATAATCTTTTCATACGACCTCCATAAAAAGAGAAAGTCGCCGAAGCGACTTTTCTGTTTTATTTTATAACATTTTTCTCATTTCATCGGCTACGAATTGTACTTGTGGACCTACGATAACTTGAACAGAGTTCTTGGCAGGTCTTATTACACCCGAGATTTTAGCTTGTTTGATTTTTCCTTCATCTACTAATAATCTGTCTTTTACTTCCATTCTAAGTCTAGTTATACAGTAGTCAAGTGATTCTATATTCTCTGCTCCTCCAAGTCCTTCAAGGATTGTTGCAGCCATGGCTTTAAAATCAGTGTCTGCTGCAAGTTCTTTACCTTCTCCGGCCATATCGTCTTCATCATCTTCTCTACCAGGAGTTTTAAGATTCCATTTAGTTATAGCAAATCTAAATACAAAGTAGTAGATTGCAAAGAATACTAGACCTAATGGGATTAGCATATACCATTGTGTTGCAAGAGGGTTTCTTGCTGATAAGAACATATCTACAAATCCGGCACTAAATCCGAATCCTGCAATCCAGCCCATAGAAGCAGCAATAAATACTGAAATACCGGTTAGAATTGCATGGATTAAATATAGTCCTGGAGCCAAGAACATAAATGCGAACTCAAGAGGTTCTGTAACTCCAGTAAAGAATGACGCAAATGCTCCTGCAGTCAATAGTGAAAGTGCAACTTTCTTTTTATTTGATTTAGCAGTTTGATACATTGCAAGTGCTGCTCCCGGTAAACCGAACATCATTATTGGGAAGAAACCAGCTTGATACATGCCGGTTGTAACTCCGGGAATTGTTGATTTAACTCCGCCAAGGAAGTTAGGAATATCGTTGATTCCGATTGTGTCAAACCAGAATACTGAGTTTAGTGCGTGATGTAGTCCGGTAGGAATAAGAAGTCTGTTAAAGAAAGCATAAATTCCGGCACCTACAGCACCCAACTTTTGAATTCCACCACCAAAAGTTACAAGTCCTCCGTAAATTACAGGCCATAGGAAGAATAGTATTCCCGATGCGATTATCATGAAGAAAGAAGTCATAATTGGTGCAAGTCTTCTTCCGCTAAAAAATGCTAAGAATTCGGGAAGTTTAACCCCTGAGAATTTATTATAGCATAATGCAGCTATGATACCTGATAGTATACCAATAAAGGCATTGTTTATTTTACCAAAACCTTCAGTTGCAAGTACCTCTTCCGGTGCTACTCCTCTAAGTTGTGCAACTGCACCCGGAGATAACAATGTAGTTACAACTAAAAATGCTACAAGTCCACTAAATGCAGCAGCTCCGTCTTTGTCTTTAGACAAACCGTAAGCTACCCCTACTGCAAATATAATTCCAAGATTATCAAGTATTGCCGCACCTGATTTAATTAAGAAAGCAGCTATCTGGCTATCTCCACCCCAGCCATTAGGGTCTATCCAATAACCTAAACCCATAAGTATCGCCGCTACCGGTAGTACAGCTACCGGGTTCATCAAAGCTCTACCTAGTTTTTGAAGTTTCTTCATTTTTTTCCTCCATTTAAATAGTGTAAAATGATGGGAAATCATTTTCAATTTTATTATACCCATTAGGACTTGGTTTAAAAGAACAAAAGTATACATAAATTGGCTTTCATTATTAATATATTGCAAAACGTAGTGGAATTGTGTTAAATATATAATTACATTCCTAATGCACAATTAATTTGATTAAACCAAATGTGTATTATATAATATTTACTGATATGTGATTTGTTTTAGATTAAAAAATAGAGGAGTCATTATGAAGAAGGTATGGATTGTAAATCATTATGCCGAACCACCTGAAGGAGGTAAGTATTTAAGGCATTTTAATTTTGCCAAAAAGCTTATCGAAAGAGGTTATGATGTAACGGTATTTACAGCTTCAACTATACACAATACAAATATAAACAACACAGATGGTACTTCACCATATATTATTAAAGATATAGAGGGAGTTAAATTTGTTTTTATAAAAACCAGTGATTATTTTGGCAATGGAAGAGCGAGAGTAAGAAATATGCTCCAATACTATTTTGGAGTAAAAAAGTCATATGTACATTTTGGGGACTGCGATGTCGTCTATGCTTCAGGACCACATCCATTGGCTTGGTTAGCTGCTAAAAAGATAGCAAAAATGAAAAATGCCAAATTACTAATTGAAACTAGGGACCTTTGGCCGGAAACATTTGTTGCGATGGGTAAGTTTTCGAAGAATCATCCTATAGCAAGAATACTCTATATGATAGAAAAAAATGCTTACACTGCAGCTGATAATCTAATATTTACTTTTCCCGGTGGTGCAGAATACGTTGAGAACATTGGAATAGATAGTTCCAAAGTAAGATACATCAATAATGGAATAGACTTATTTGATTTTAAGCAAAAGATTTCAAATTACTACGACAATCCTAAGTATTCAGGCAATGACTTTAAAGTTGTATTTACGGGAGCAATGGGAAGAGCCAATGCGGTTGATTCTCTTGTCAAGGCGGCAGAGATAATACGAGATGCGGGTAAAGATAATATAAATATATACTTATTTGGACATGGTACCGAAGAGGAGACTCTAAAGGCCTATGTTGAGGAGCATAAACTGGAAAATGTTAAGTTCATGGGAAAGGTCAAGAAAGACTATATACCCAATATCCTAAGTCGTGCAGATTTAAATATCCTCTCACTCGCGCACTTACCAGGACTGTTTAAGTATGGGCTAAGTCCAAATAAGCTCTTCGAATATTTTGCTTCAGGTAAACCTACAATTTCTAATGTAGAATGTGGGCATGACTTACTCGAAAAATACGGAGCAGGGTACACGGTAAAACCTATTGATCCAAAGTATCTGGCAGAAGGTATACTCGACTTTTATAATATGTCAGCTGATAAATACAATGAATACAGTAGAAATGCACTAATTGCAGCTGAGGATTTCGATTTTGATAAATTGACTGATAGACTTGAAGAAATACTATAAAAAAGTTTGGACGGAAAGCTTTATTCCGGCCAAACTCTTTTTTTATAGATTAAATAATTCTTTATACCTCTTTTCAGAGCCTATGATTTCTTTTTTTATATCTGTAATCTCAAATTTTTCATTAATCATATCTATAGCTTGTTGTAGGTTTATTTTACCTATTTCAAAACTTATCATATTGCCTTTGACTGAGAACAAGTCTTCTGGAAGCTGAATTGATGTATCTGCGTTAGCTACTCTAATTTCATATCGACTTTTTTGATAATTTGAGATATCTTCTCTAAGTATTTTACCGTCTTTAAGAAATAAAACATCCGAAGTCATCTGATCTACTTCTGAAAGGTTATGAGAGGAGAGTAATATTGTCTTACCATTATCTTTTAAGTCCGATAATATATGTCTTACCTTAATAATGGTTGTTGGATCAAGTCCGTTAAAAGGTTCATCTAGAAGCAGCAAATCATGATCGGGAAGTAGAGTCATTGTAAATAGTAACTGCTGCTTCATACCTAAAGAATACTCTCTTACTCTTTTATTAAGAAAGCTCTTGATTCCAAGTATTTCAGATGCTTCCTCTATCCTTTTTCTAGGGAGAGAATGCACATCACTAATAAATTTCAGATGATCAAGTCCTGTCAAATAAGGATAAAGAACGGTATTATCTATAATATAAGAAAAAAGACTGTAGATTTTGTCAGTATTATTCGGAATATCGTAAATACTAATACTTCCACTATTAGAGGACAATATACCTGCAATTATATTCAATAATGTAGTTTTACCTGAACCATTAGGTCCAACAAGTGCAGCAATGCAAGATTCTTTCAATTCAAAATCTACACCATCCAAAACCTTTTTCAATCCATAACTTTTAACTATATTTTCAACCACTAATACACCCATTTTTTACCCCCTAACCATCTTTTTAAAACCATACTTACCAATGATATAAATAATGGCAGTCCAAACTGCAAGTACTATTATGCTAAAACCGGTATTCAAAAATCCCATTCCATATCTCAGTGACAATCTACCCCAGGCTACAGAATATGGATATAAATGCTGAAATGGCAAGATAGCAGTAAAAATACTGTAAATTCTAAAAGTTACAAAGTATCCAAGTAAACATATAAGTGATATAAATCCTGCAGTAAACCACCTATTTGTTATAAAAATAGAAAGTACGATACCTATATTTATTAAAAATAAACCTGAAGCTGCAATCAATAATACAAGCTTAATATTTTGTTTCCAAACAGGTACATAATTTACACCTATTGGCTTCAGAGTTGCATCTGTTTTAGTTTCAATCAGCTTTCCAAACTCATCCGTTAAACCACGATTAAGGAATCTCTGATAACCGCCTGTTTGGTTAGACTCATACGAGTATGTTTGAATTGGATAGTCTATGTCGGACAATTGACCTATTGAAGCTCCATAAATCATCCAAATCGCCCAAGACATCATTAGACTAAAAAGAAAAAATCCTGAGATTAACTGTTTTGATGAAAAAATCTTATGTTTTTTGAATGGAGTTAATAATAGTATGGGTAGTGATTTTTTCTCTTGTTCATCTGAAAAACCTTGTGTAAAAAAGAATGCTACTAAAACAAGCATGCCGACACCCCAAACTCCACCATAAAAATAGTTACCAATCATATGGATTGAAGGATGAGCTCTTTTAGAATATGATAAATACGATCTCATAGCATTTAAATCTTTAAACTCATCGTAAGGTGATGATTTAATTGGGAAAAAGCCTAAAATTTCAGGTTTATTATTTCCTTCGATAGCCGCATCTTCCTGAGATATGTTTAACATAAGAGTTTCAATAGGAAACTGATCTGAACCATAACCTCTAAATCCATGTGACGAAGAGGCAAAATATTGTATTTTATTCTTATTGTATGCACTGATTCTTTTTGAGTCTTGAGAGTTGATTGCTTCAATAAATTCAGCGGATTGATTAATACTAATAGGATCTAGGTTAGGATTACTCAAATCAACCATGGCATAGTTCAATTTTGTTTGTACCAGTTTTTTGTATTCTAATTGCATATTTACTCCGTACAAAGTAAAAATGCATGCCAACAAGATTAAAATCATAAAAACCTCTTGCTGCCTAAATATTTTTAAAGCTTCAAATCCAATAATTGGAAACTTATTAGGTTTAGAGTTTTTCAAGTTATTAAGTGTAATTTCAATATCCTTAATTTTTCCACTACGAAAGAGAGCTTGAATGACGCGATGTTTTTCAAGCTTCGTACAAATATATAGGTTAATTAAACCAAAAACTATTGGTATCAAATAGAAAAAGTACCACTTTGTGTCTACGGCATCTGCTAATTCAGAGTATTTTTCACCTAATAAAGGACTAGGAATATAAGTACCGTAATTACTTAATAATATGGTTTTATTATTAATAAAACTTATCAAAACAAGCAATATGATTGATGATAAAACTACCAATTGCTTTCTTTTAAAAAATGTATTCAGCAGAGCGACCATTGAAAAATATAAGAATGAAAATATTATAAATAGGTATATCCATCTAGCAATTAAATTCATAGTAGTTGTTATACCAAGATATGAACTATCTAACATTCTCAAGTTTTCAGGTCTTGCCCAGAGTTTGAAATTTATTAAGACTTCAGGATAATCTAAATGACCCAATCCCGTACCAAAGACAGTACCTAATAGTAAAGAAGAGATAAGTAATGTAATAATAAAAACAGCCAAAGTAAACGTAAGGGCAAATACCTTAGCTAAATAGGGAACAAATCTACCTTTAGGATTCATTTTTATCAATTTATCTATTCCAAGCTCAGATTCTTCAGTAAAGACTCTAATCGTCAAAATCAAAAAAATGATAAGCAATGGAATTCCCATTGTTCTGTTAATGGCAATTTTTGAGAGATTGACACCGCTTAAACTGTAATTTGGATGTTCATATGGGTATCCATTTTCAACCAGAATTTCATTTAAGATATTTTCAGCATTCATCACAAGGCTTCCAGCATCTATAGATAAAGGAGAATTTTTCGAACCTCCTGCGAATCTAGTGTTATCAGATTCAAGTAAATTGTTGATTTTTAGTATAAGTGGTGGTATATGAATAGCTTCATCTGGATTTTCCGAGATTATAAAAATCTCTTCTAGATAGATTCTAAGCTGATTTAGATTTATTTTAATATTGCTGACCAACTCATCATTTCCAAAATCGGTCATACCTTCGTCGCCTGAACCTTCTAAATAACGGATAGAATATTCTACACTATTATACAAGCCGCTATACTTATCCCAGATATCGTTTTTATACATGGTCATATTGAACTTGTTGTAAGAAAAATTTAGTATTGAAATGAGTACCCCCAGTCCTAAAATGACCGGGAGCACTCTTGTTCTCATTAGTTTTTTTAATTCGAACGCGAAATATTTCACTATTTACCTCCAGTTGGAACTAAAAGTTAATCCGAGAAATCCGGACAAATTTAATGTATATTATTAAAATAATTTTATCTGTCTCCATTCTTATACCGACCAATATTAAACAATAACATTTTATCACCTCATTATATACTATACCCCCCCCGAAAAAACAAACCCGTTATTGTTGATAATATTCAGAAAATGTGAAAATCTAGACGAAAATGATATTTTATTGCAATGATTCTTTAAAAATGGCGGTTTAAAAATAAGGAAAGCTGTTTATTTTGGAAATTAGAAATGCAAGGGTTTGGAAGGAGTTATATATATCAACTGGTTTGATAGACAATTTTTATATATCGTAAAATGTTGGATAAAGTCAAATTAAAGGAGTTAGTATGAAAGCACACCATTTTAGTATAATTATTGCCGTCATCATGATGGTTCTTTTCGTACAACCAAATAAAGTTAACAAGTATCTTAAAACTGATGAAGTAATAGATAAGGTTGAAGAATCGCATGAAGGCATTCAGAATTTTGTTCAAAACACTTCGCTGTCTTCATCGCTAATCAGAAGGAAAAACCCGCTTATCAGCAATGATATAGCTTACCGTTTAGAGCACAGAAAAATGAACGGGTCGACTTTTAACTATTTAAGTGGTTCAAAAAAGTTTATAGATAAAGAAATGGTTTCTTGCTACTCTTTCTACATATTTTACCGGATGATTCAAGATATTTTAGCGATTTTTCAAGACAGCAAACACGTGAAGAATACAATAAAGACCAAAAAAACCTGTACCAAAAAACTGCCTACAATCGATTATAGTCTATGGGAAAATAAACCTAGAACTATAAATGTAGATTGTGGACATGACCTACTCGAAAAATACGGAGCAGGGTACACGGTAAAACCTATTAATCCAAAGTATCTGGCAGAAGGTATACTCGACTTTTATAATATGTCAGCTGATTGATACAATGAATACAGTAGAAATGAACTAATTGCAGCTGAGGATTTCGATTTTAACAGATTAACTGATAAACTTGGAGAAATACTATAAAAAAGTTTGGGCGGAAAGTTTTATTCCACCCAAACTCTTTTTTGTTACAAGAAAAAGGTAATGTGATAATTATCAATTATAATAAGATCAAAGTTTATAAATTCTTTAAATCCTAATCTTTCGTAATAACCAAGTAAACACGGACATTGCAACTCCGGTTAAAGTTACCAGTGTCCAAATCATAGAAAATATATAATCAGTATATCCTCCATTTAAAGTAAATAATAGATTAACTGTCCAAAAAGTAAATAGTGCTACACTTATAGGTGTTTTTTTGAGTTTGTTGAATATTAAATTCACTACAAAGAATACTATCGGGATATGAAGCATAGATGCAAATATTCCCCATTTTCCAAAGTTTGCGAATGCCTCGCCCAGGAATAATCCATTATATACACCTGAAGTTCCAAGTCTGATACCTAGGAAGTTTATAGTTTCCATGACTACCCTACCACTTCTAATAACAGATGGATGGCCGAGGAGAAGTCTTCCTATCGGATTTGGAAGGCTAGCACCGTTTAATAAGTCTGTCCTATAAGTAAATACTTCTAAATGTAGTATATATGCTGAAGGTGTAGTCATAATTATCCTATTAATCGGTCCATCAAAACTTAGAGTTTTCTTTAGAGGAGCATCGGTGATAAGAGTATACATAGCGATGATAGCGATAACAGATATTATTCCGATTGCCAGTATATGCTTTAAGCTGATTTTGTCACCATAGTATATAGACAGTATTACAAAACTACCCCAGTAAATAATGATGGGAGCTTTTTGTATATTGTAAAAAGCAATAAGATTTGAAGCAATAAATAGAATTACAAAAAGTATTATCCACCTTTTTTCTTTAGTTTTTCTCATATAGATATAAGCTATATAAGAAATAAAGGGTGTCAATGCGATGGCAAATATGTTTTTTATATATTGATTGCCTGGGAATCCTGCATCAGCCATATTTCTAAGTTTTGCAAGTTCAACAGGATCTGTTCCAATTATCATATTATATATAGGACTGTTCAGTATACCAATAGTTACATAGGTATAGATTACAGCCCCTACTACGACTATTGTCGCAATAACCATAGTGATAAATTCAGCATTTGATCCTTCATGAATTGAAACTTCTTTCAATAAATAATCCGTATTCCTACTGGTATCAAATTTGAAAACTTTATTTAGTGCTATAATAATCGTTGGAAATACAATGAAAAGGACAAGTACCGTTAGCCAAGCTATTATTTTCATATCATTATGTTTCATGTATCTTGAAGTATGGTGAGTTATTCCTACCATAAACAAAGTGGTACCGAGAACTGATAATAATAGTAAAAAATAATAGGCACCTGAGATTGGGTTAATTGTAACAGGATTTAAATTGCCTGCTGCTTTTTTAAATAATACAGTACCTAAAATAGCTGTTATTATACTTATAGAGAGAATCGAAAGATTCATTAAATTTAAGTTTATCATTTATAATTCCTCGTTTCTTTTGGCTAATTAAATTATATCACAAAAGCTCAAATATAAAAGACCTTGTATAGTATCTACATCTATTATATTATATTAGTATACTATAAACCTCAAGAAAGGAATCATTATGAAAAAGTATTTATATAAATTTTTAATAGTTATTCTAATGTTTTCATTTGTAGGTTGTGCCGGAAGGGATACAACCAGAACAGCTGAAGAAATTGGAAATGAATTAAAGCAGGAAAAAATTGAAAAAACAGACTTCGCGATTGGACGAAGAATCTTCCAAAGAGAGTATACTTATCATCGTGAACTACCTAAAGAATTGACTTTCGGAATGATTGGTTTTATCGGCAATATGAATCCATTTTATAGTGATAACCCTACCTCAGGGAAAATAATCTCTATGCTATATAGACCGCTATTCGACATTAAAACAGAAGATTATAAAGATAGAATCGAAAATGTTCTTGCAGAAGATGTAAAATTCGACAATAAAAAGGTAACAATTAAACTTAAAAAAGGAATTAAATGGCATGATGGAGTAGAAATGACTGCCGATGATATCATCTATACCTACAAATACCTTATAGATAATAGAGATACAGTTTATAACGATTATATGTACCTTGATGGGAATCCGATTTTGATTAATAAAATCGATAGCAATACTATTGAACTCAAACTGGATAGATACTCCGGATCCATCTTGCAAAAACTATCTGAGATAAAGATTTTACCTAAGCATATTTACGAAGGAAAAGAAAAAGAAGAATTTTCTCCAAATGAAACTGAAATGCTAATCGGAAATTCGGCATATGCATTTAGTAAATATAGAATCGATGAAAAATACAATACAGAGGTAATTGAACTGGTTTATTTTGAAAATTCCATATACGAAAAACCACAATTTGAAAAAATATTACTTAGATCCTCAGCCAATTTTTATACCAATAGATACGATTTACTTGATTATAATATGCAAGTGGGTTATATACTGCCAAATGACACATTATCTTTTAAAAATGAACTTTACAAAAATGAGATATTTGAAGAAGGTTATGATATAGCAATGGTGTTCAAGACTGAAAGAAAACATGTGAATACACCAGAGCTTAGACATTTAGTTGCAGATATGTTAACTCCTAATTCGTTAACCGGATATTTTGGTATGACTAATTATACTAAAGCAGCTGATTCAATTTTTGGAATTACTACTAAGTACACCTCACCTCAAAATGCGAATTTTAATGCTCAAACAGGTGAGACTGCTAATCAACTTAGAAGATATCAAGTAGAAAATGGAGGGGAAGTACTTCATTTCGGGTTTAAGATGGAAGAAGGCGAGTTTCAAGAGAGTATTGCAATAACACTTCAGGAACTATTCAGAACTCAAGAACTCAATTTTAAAATTGCGCCTCTTTTTGAAGAAGAATATTTTGAAGGACTTGTAGATGCAAACACTGATTTATTTGACTATGCATTATACAAGTATAAGAGTATGAAGAGTCCTGATGCTTATAGAAAGTTCTTTAAAGAAGATGGAAGTCACAATTATTCAGGCTACTACAATCAAGATATAATTAAATTATTAGACGAAGCAGATGGCAAAGAGGATTATATAGAAGCACAAATTGCATATAATAAAGTGCAAAAACTTTTATATGAAGAGCTGCCAATGTATCCGATTGCGAATGTAAAAACTTCCTTTATATACGATGACAGAATGGATGTTAGTGAAGCAATTCCCAATGCCGATTCCTATTTTAGGTATCCGGAAAAAATAAAGATGGCTGAAAAAGAGGTAGATGAGTCATTGGCGGAAAAATACGAATTAAAGCCTGAACAAGTTGAGTTGAAGCCGCAATACGATAATGTAAATATTTTGGCTAAGAAATTTAACGAAGGAAAAATTAAAGGTGAATAAATGAAAATAATGTCAATCGTTGGTGCGAGACCTCAATTTGTTAAAGAGGCGATAGTACAACACGAGCTTAATAAAGTAGAAGGAATTAATGAGATTGTAGTGCATACAGGTCAGCACTATGACGAGAATATGTCGGGTAGTTTTTTTGAAACCTTGAGCATGAGAAAACCTGATTATAACCTGGGACTATCAGGTGGAAGTCATGGTAAAATGACCGGGGAAATGCTGATAGCACTGGAAGAACTTATGATAAAGGAGTCTCCTGAACTAGTAATTCTATATGGGGATACAAATTCTACTCTTGCCGGAGCTTTGGCTGCAGCCAAGCTAAAAATAGAGGTTGCTCATATTGAAGCAGGTCTTAGACAGCATCCGAAAGATATGCCTGAAGAGATTAACAGAGTTCTTACAGACAGAATCTCAAAATATCTTTTTGTGCCTAGTGAGTGGGGAATGAGAAATCTTGAAGCTGAGGGCATAAGAGAAGGTGTTCATTTTACCGGGGACGTGATGTACGATATCTTCCTTAAGATGAAACCTACTTTTGATGAAAACTATCATTTGGAACTTGGTCTGGAATCTGGAAAATACATCGTGATGACAATGCATCGAGATTTCAATGTTGACGATGCAGAAATACTTACGGAAATACTGAAAGGTGTTGGTAGGATAGCCAAAGAAATGCCAATTGTATTTACCATTCATCCGAGAACTAAAGCGAGAATTGAAGAGTTTAAGCTTAATTCAATGCTTAAAGATATGATAGTGATACCACCTATTGACTATTTAAAACTCATGGGACTTACACAGCATGCATATGCTGCAATCACGGATAGTGGCGGTTATCAAAAAGAAACATATTTTTCGGGGAAAAAAGCTTTGGTCTTAATGCCCGATACCAGCTGGATAGAACTTGTGAATGAGGGTATAAATGTACTTGTTAATGGGAATGATATCTATGATGCATTTAAAGGGTTAAAAACCGGAGATTTTAAAGAAAATATCTACGGTAGTGGAGATGCGGCAAAGAGGATAGTAGATATTATCTCTAAGAATATATGAGGTGAATTATGGCAAGGATGATATTTCATGTACCCAATAGAATAATGCCTGAGATGAAGTCAGCTTCACATATTAGACCTTTTAAAATGCTAGAAGCATTTAAAGAGATAGGATATGAAGTAGATTTTGTAATGGGAGATGCAAAGACTAGAGCATTACAGATATCTGAAATCAAAAAAAAGATAGCTGATGGTGCAGTCTATGACTTTATGTATTCTGAAAGCTCAACCATGCCGACTCTGTTAACTGAAAGTCATCACCTTCCCACATATCCGACTTTGGATTTTGGATTCTTTAAGTACTTAAAAGCGAAGGGAATAAAAATAGGACTGTTTTATAGGGATATGCACTGGAAGTTTCCACTTTACAGAAACTCAGTCAAGGGCTTGAAATATCTACTGGCTATCAAGATGTATGAATACGATCTTAGACAATACTCGAAGTATCTGGATGTCCTATACCTCCCTCATATGGCTATGAATGAGTATTTGCCTGAAGATTTACGAAAAATATCCAGACCATTACCTCCGGGTTTTGAAAAGACTACGACAACTCAGAAAAACCTCAGTGAAATTAAATTGATTTATGTGGGGGGAATCGGTGGCATATACGAATTATCGGAACTGATAAAAGCCGTTAACGAAATAAAAGAAATAAAGCTTACCATTTGCTGTCGTAAAGGAGAATGGGATAGACAAAAAGACAATTATCCTAAACTAAATGATAATATAAAAGTAGTCCATTTATCGGGTGATGATTTACAAGTAGAGCTCGACAAGTCAAATCTAGGTGTGCTGACCTTAAAACCAAATATCTACCTAAGCTTTGCGGTACCTTATAAATTATTTGAATATATGGGAAATAATCTTCCTATTCTTACATCAAATGACACCGCCAGCGCCGATTTTGTTAGTGAAAACGACATAGGTTTTTGTGTGGACTATAGCTATGAGTCCATATCTGACAAGCTAGAGGAGATTAAATCAAATCCAGACCTGTTGATGGAGAAAATTAGACGCATAGAGGAAGTTAAAACAAATCATACCTGGATTGCAAGAGCAAAAAAAGTTGAAGAAGAGCTGAAGATATAATTCAGCTTCTTTTAATATAGGAGTGGCATATGGTTAAGAAATATAAGCATTTACTTTTTGATGCCGATAATACACTACTGGATTTCAGTTCATCCGAGCATCATGTAATAAGAAAGACATTAACTGAATTTAATATAAATAATCATGAACTAGCTATCGAATACTATAGGCAGATAAGCAAGGAGATTTGGAGTGAGCTTGAAGCCGGTATGATTACGATGGATAAGTTAAAAATTGACAGATTCAGAAGATTGATAGAAAAAATGGAGTCCAATGCCAACCCCAAAGAGATGGGCGAATTCTTTCTATACACTCTATCTGAATCAGAAAACACCGTTGAGGGAGCTCTTGAATTATGTAAAAACTTGTCTCGTGATTATAAATTATATATTGCAAGCAACGGGTTTTATAATGTGCAGATTAGAAGAGTTCAAGTATCGGGACTAAAACCCTATATTAATGATTACTTTATTTCGGAAGAAATCGGGCACAGTAAACCTGACAGCAGATTTTTCCTAAAGATAATAGACAGAATTAAGCCATATTCAAAGGGTGAATTATTGATGATAGGAGACTCTGAAAGCTCAGATATAAGGGGAGCTTCAAGTGTGGGGATAGACAGTGTATATTTTAATCCCGAAGGATACAAGAGCAGTATTGCAACTTATAATATAGAAAACTTAACTGAAATTTACAATCTGCTGGAGGTAATATGAGTATAAAAATATTTCATACTTCTGACAATCATTTGGGAATGAAGTTTGCTAAATATCCTGATGATATCAAAGATAAATTAATAGATGCAAGGCTCAGTTCAATAAAAAAAATGGTAGAATATGCCAATGAGAGTGCTGCCAATTTATTTGTGGTGGCAGGCGATCTTTTCAACAGTTTAAATATTCCTGAAAAGCTAATAAAAGCGGCATTGGATGAACTTAATAAATTCACAGGTGTGGTACTTGTACTACCCGGAAACCACGACTATTACAGTGGTAATGAAAAACTTTGGAAAAACTTCATAAACCATATGTCAGATGAAGTCATACTTTTAAATGATTTTAAACCATATGATTTATCCGAGTACGGACATAATGCAGTAGTATATCCTGCTCACTGTGACAGTAAACATTCCAAATCTAATAATATTGCGTGGATTTCAAATCAAAAACCGGACGAAAACAGAATTAATATCGGCATTGCACATGGTGCATTCGAGGGCATTACTCCTGATTTGGAAGGGAACTATTTTTACATGTCCAGAGCTGAACTTACATCAATACCGATGGATGTTTGGTTGATAGGGCATACACATGTGCCATATCCTGCAGACGGAAAACCGAGTGAAGACAGAATCTACAATGCCGGAACACATGAACCTGACGGTATGAATTATAGATACGAAGGTTCGGGTTTTTTGATTGAGATAGACGAGAATAAGAATATAAATTCAAGTCGATACATCAGCGGAGAGTATAGATTTGAGGACATAAGTCTTAAAATAGATTCGATTGAGGATTTAGACTCGCTTATCAGTATGTATTCAAGCGAAGAAAATGCCAATAAGCTACTTAGGGTAAAGATATCGGGCATGCTTGACAGAGATTTTTATGAAATTAAAAATGCAAAATACGATGAGCTGAAGTCCTACCTGTCTTATTTGGATGTAGCCGATGATGAACTGAAAATCAGACTTACCAAAGAAGATATAGGAGACTATTTTATAGAAGGTTCATTTCCACACAAAATGCTTAATAAGCTAGGAAATGACGAAGAAGCACTACAGATAGCTTTTGAGATGATTGAAGATAGTAGAAGAGGTGTTTAGATGAAGCTTAAGAAATTTAAAACTGATAATTTCGCAGGTCTTAGAAGTAGGGAATACGAATTTGTGGACGGAATGAATGTACTCTACGGAAAGAATGAAGCCGGAAAATCTACTATTATCGATGCAGTTTATAATACTCTTTTTCAAAATGCAAAACTAAACAGAACTACAGATAAAGAATTTATCGCCAATTATTTTCCGGTCAATTCTTCGGATACCATTGACAGCACCATAGTCTTTGAAGTAAACAACAAAAAATACCAATTAAAAAAGTCATGGGGAGCTAAAATGCACTCTGAGCTTGTGAGTGAAACAGGACAGAGAATACACGATCAAGACAGTATCAATATGAATTTAAATCATCTATTTGAGTTTGGATCTGCTACCTATAGATATATTCTATTTTCATCACAAAAGTATCCGAGTCCTATAGTTACAATATTTACAACAGATGAGATTAAAACAGATGTAGTAAATTTTCTGTCAAAAGCAGTTATGGAACTGGACGGAGTCTCTATTGACGAACTTGAAGAAGGTATTAATGACAAAATCTGGAACCTCACCAAAAGCTGGGATATTGAGTCCGTAAGACCTAAGAATAATAGGGGCATTAACAATCCTTATAAGAATAATATAGGGCTAATACTTCAATCGTATTATAATAAAGAGTACTTGAAAAACGATATGCAAAATGCACTCAAAAGCGAGCAATATTTTGAACAAATCACCAAAGAACTGGGAAAAGTATCCAAAGAATTAAAAACAGTCAGTGAACAAAAGAAAGTTTTTGACGATTCATCGGAAGACATACGAAAGAGGTCGGAGCTTGAAAGGGACCTTTTAGATATTAAGAAGGTAGAGACCGAACTCAAACAGGTGATTTCAAAATGGCCCGCATTAGAGCAGAAGCAAGCCACTGATGTCGAAAAACTCGAAAAGCTACGTATAGAACAAAAGGGTTTGAATGAGGAACTTATAAAAATTTCAGCACAAAAAAGAAGAAATGAATTAAAAGAAATACTCTCTAAGATTGAAAAAAATGAGGGTGAACGCACCAAACTAATAAGTGAGCGTGAACCACTTCAAAATATTAAACAGGAACTACTTAAAGAAGCTGAAAACCTGGAGAGAAATATACTTATAAATAACGGAAAACTATCTGCATCTCAGCTGTCTGCCAAACTGGAAGTACTGGATGAGAATATTGCCCAGGACATTAACTTATACGATGCAATGAATGAGAAATTAGAGTATTTAAACAGTGAGAATTTTGATTTAGGCGGATACTTAAAGCTGGTAGTAAAAGATATCGTTGAATTTGAAGTCAAGTTAAAAGAACTCGATGTAACCAGCATCATCGGTGAGAATACCGAGTATAAGAAAAGATTAAACGAGATATACAAATCCATGAATGTAGATACACTAGATGAAGCCAAGCTCAAATATGAGAGAAAAGTGGAACTTGATAATAAGATTAGATTATTAGACAAAGAAAAGGATATGCTGATCGGGACCGGGAACTTGGAAGAGATGAAATCCGAATTCGCTAAGCTGGAGGAAGTCAAGGAACTTCGTTCTAAAGAGGAAGTAGATTCAAAGCTCGTTCTAATTGACAGAGAGATTAGAAAACTCGAAATTGAAACTGCAACGAATCAGAAAGAACTTTCAGTACTTTTAGAGAAATATACGTCGGTTGACAATGCGATTTTAATGCATGGAGAGAATTATGTAAAAAGAGAGAGCATTAATAGGGAGTTAAACAGTCTTAAGAAACTACCCGAAGGTTTTACTTCTGCAGATGAATTCTTTGACAGGGCAAAAAGAGTAAATGCCAGATACTCCGAACTTCTTAATTCAGAAACTGATATCAGAATACAGTATAATAAAGCGGAAGCTAACCTTCCGGAGATATCATATGAGGAGCTCAAGAGAGATTTTGCTGATAAGGAAGACGAATTTACAAGATTATTAAATAGATTAAATGCACTCGAAAGGATTAGGGATGTTTTCTATGAGACCAAAAGAGAAATGGAGTCCAATCCAATGTCCGGTCTGTACTCATCCATGCAAAAATATTTGAAGAGAATACTTGGAGACTCAATCAGAATCAATAAATTACAGGATGAATTGAAAGTTGAGTTTGTAAATAGTGAGGGTCATGTTGTAAAATATAATCATCTATCAAAAGGAACTAAGGACACCATAGCTCTTTCGCTTAGACTATCGCTTTTAGAAAATCTTTTTCCAAAGAACAGTTTTATCGTTCTCGACGATGTCTTAAATGATATGGACATATATAGAAGAAAAGAGTCAATAGAGATGCTGAAGGAGTTCTCCAATGATTATCAGGTCATCTTTACCACATGTGATCCTGTATTAGCTAGAGAACTGGGAGGAAATCTGATAGAAGTCGTATAATAAACCGGGAGGATATTATGAGAGAAAATGGACTATACAGCAAAATAAATGAAGCCATTGAATTTGCGACCAATGCACATTATGGTGTATATAGAAAGGGAACCGGTATACCTTATATTTTTCATCCATTTGAGGTGGCAAAAATCACAACAACTCTAACCAATGACGAAGATATAATAATTGCGGCACTCTTACATGACACACTCGAGGACTGTCCAAATGTCTGCGAAGATGAAATAAGGGAAAAATTCGGTGAAAGAGTTCTAAAGATTATCGAACATGAAACTGAGGACAAAAGAGAGGGCATAGACCCTTCTGATACTTGGATGACGAGAAAAAAAGAAACCATCGAATCTTTAAAAAACGCCCCCAGAGAAGCTAAGATAGTCATGCTTGCCGATAAACTGGCCAATCTCAGAGATATCTACTTTGATGAAACCAGAACCGGCAGCGATGTATGGGATAGATTTAATGAGAAGGACAAGGAATTACACAAGTGGTATTATAAGAGTATTTTGGATGGACTGGGAGAATTCTCGGAAGAATACGCTTATAGTGAGCTTGTAAGATATTTTAATTTGGTGTTTGGAGATAATTATGAAAAAGAATAAGATATTGGTTTTAATTTTAGTATTATTCATGCTTTTTAGTACAGCTTGCGGCTACTTCGGTATCAAACAGACAGAAACACAAACTGCAAAAGAGGATATCATCAACTTGGATGAACCGAAAGACAAAGAGGATGACGAAAAACCAAATGATGCGGATAGTGAAGAAGTAGAACAAGAAAATAAAGCTGAAGAAGTTTCGGTAGTTCAGGGTAAAAGTTACTATGAGAAAGAGGAAGTCGCTGAGTACATCCATAAATTTGGCGAATTACCTCAAAATTACCTAACCAAAAGTGAAGCTGCAAAACTGGGCTGGGAAAGTAGAGAAGGAAACCTTTGGGATGTAACCGATAAAGGAGTCATCGGAGGTGACAGATTTGGCAATAGAGAAAAGAAACTACCAAATAAGTCCGGCAGGACCTATTATGAATGCGATGTCAACTACTCCGGAGGACATAGAGGTGCTGAGCGACTCGTCTATTCAAACGACGGATTAATTTTCTATTCACCGGATCATTACAACACATTCGAAGAACTGAAATTCGATTAACCTAGGCGAGGAGATAAAATGAAGAGAATAACATTAGACGGAAAAATGATGAAGGACAGAGAATCAACACATGAATACCTTCAGGAAAAACTGAGATTCCCCGATTACTACGGGAAAAACCTGGATGCCCTATGGGATCTCCTATCATACGAATCAATACCCACCTTCATAACCATAATCAATGTTTCAACCATCTTTAGAAACCTCGGCGATTACGGTTACGACCTAATAGAAGTCTTCAACGAAGTCAATATGGAAGAAGGTAAAGTTAAAATAGAATTTGATTATTAGAGTAAAAACGGTAGATTTTCGGATCTACTGTTTTTTTGTGGGAAGAGGGGTTATTGTGAGTTTGGTTGTACTAAGAGATGAGTCCTTGAGAGCCTCCCTATGACGAGGGAGGTGCTTATGTTATCATTTGAAGTGCAACACCTATAAGAAATAAAAGACAACATTGTGATACTCGTGTAAAATGTAATCACCAAATACAATTTTCTTAGGAGGAAAATATGTCATCCTACTCTCACTTTACGCAAGAAGGAAGAGAAAAACCAGGCTACTATTACTTTTAGTATACTGCATTATCTTCAATTTGAAATTGTGCACTATTAGATTGATTTTGGAAAAACGTGGAAGTGTGGGCAACTGCAACCTATATCTTATCAATACTGCCGGCTTTTCTGACATTCCTTTTTAGCATGGGAATGGCGTTGATGTATATCAAAATGCTATTCTTTGTGCTAGGAGTGATAACTTTTTTAGTCTAAAGGTTTCAGAGCTTCCACAAAGTAAAAAATCAAAAATTGGTATATTACTTAGAGTTATTTTGAAAATTCCAAGATTATTCAAATCCGGGAATAAGTTATTAATTGAATAAAATAGAGTGCAAAATTTAAGAAAACAAGTATGAGTAAAGTGAGGTATAAAACAAGGCGTGGCAGAAAATAAAATGATTTTATTAAGTGCAGATGCAGAGGTATCTCTATATGAAGTATCAAAGGATATATGGAATCATTTTGATGAGCTCGTAGTTGATTTCTATGAGTGGAAGAAAACAAATAGATATGATGAAAAGCTATTCGTAAAGTACTTAAAGTCTAGATTCAGCGAAGAATCGATTAATTTCATCAAAATAGTTGGCAACTATGAGGGTTCACCAAATATGATTTGGTTGGATGGAAAAGACATCACCGGACAGTATGTAAACACCAAGTGGTATAACTTCTAATTTGTAACAATATATTGTAATTTGTCAATTAACACAATAAATGAATATTAACACCTAAGCGATTAGAAAAAAATCTAGTCGCTTTTTACTCCAAAAGAAAAGAGATCTTTTATGGGGGTTGATTATTTTCCCTCTTTGTCAAATGGTGTTGGTATCCAATTATATTACAAACTTTATACTTCAGGTAGCTCGTTCTGCTTGAAGTTTTTTTAGTTGCAATAAGCTTTTTGATAATTAAGGTTAACAAACTAGAGTACTAGCATATAAAGATATTTTCAGAGTATTCTCATTTCAAAGAAATGCTGATAAATTTAGTAGAATATTTTAACCAATGCAAGTACGAATTGGATAATGTATAAAGAGAAAGAAATAATACAAGAGTAGAGTTTAAGCTTTGAATAAATAGCGGATATGGTATAATAATCTTTAGAATAATAAAGAATGAAACCTAAGAAAGAGAAGGATTAATATGTCCGATTTTAATTATGAAAAACTATGGAAGTTACTCACAAAGAAAAACATGAAAAAAGAAGATCTTCGCTTAATGATTGGAGTCTCTTCTGCGACTTTAGCAAGACTAGGGAAAAATCAAACGGTCAGTCTGGACGTTCTGGGAAAAATATGTAAGGCATTGAAATGTGATGTAGGGGACATTGTGTCCTATATGAGAGAAAATAACGTTGAGAATTAGGGTGGTTAAAAATGACTAATGATGAATTAAAAACTTTAAAAGCTAATCTATGGAGCACTGCTGACAATCTAAGAGCAAACTCAGGTCTTAAAGCCTCTGAATATGCAACTCCAATACTAGGTATTATCTTTTTGAAATTTGTAGACAGTAAATATAAAAAATACGAAGATGAGATAAAAAAGATTTACGAAAGTGAAAAAGGAACTCGAGTTGAGAGAACTATTTCTGAGATTGCCATTGAGGAATGTGGATTTTATCTTCCAGATGTTGCGAGATATGACTACTTATTAAATCTTCCGGAGGAATCAGATTTTGCAAAAATTATAAAAGAAGCAATGGAAGAAATTGAGAAATACGTTTCAGAATTAAATGATGTTCTTCCTAAAGACGAATACTACACTTTGGTCGATCAAGCAACAGGAAAAAGCGTAATACCAGATCTTTTAAAGAATTTTGAAGATATTCCAACAGATACTGAAACCGATATTTTTGGTGAGGTATACGAATATTTTTTAGGTCAATTCGCTCTTAAGGAAGGTCAAGGTGGAGGAGAGTTTTTTACACCTTCAACAGTTGTAAAATATATGGTTGAAGTTCTTGGTCCAACTGAAGGTAAGATACTTGATCCTGCTTGTGGATCAGGAGGTATGTTTGTTCAAACAGCTCATTATATTAAAAGGCAGAAAAAAAAGCATGG
>MTKW01005217.1_pt1 | contig 35235 bp, 23 predicted proteins | sample 1042761 | NCBI WGS metagenome assembly MTKW01 (sample SAMN06205366, study PRJNA360243) | anaerobic digester metagenome | biome: Wastewater treatment plant; feature: Anaerobic digester sludge; material: sludge; isolation source: anaerobic digester fed with sludge from wastewater treatment plant ...
GGCAGTGGAGTGTTGAAAGTTACTTTTGACGAACAATCCGGCGGGATTGCAGTCACACATATTGCTTGAGATATTTAGCGCTGCCCAGATTGGATATCAGCGCATATTTTTCCTTAGGGAAAGTCTCTCCGCGGAATTTTTTATCTGCAGACACTTTCCTCTCAGAAATTCTTTTGAATGTGGTGCGGTCCACATAGAAACGCATCGAGGGCTTCTCTCCCACTTTATCGAAACCCAGACGGAGGTAAGCATCTCCGGGGGACCATTCATAATCTGCATATGACATTATCTCATCCGGGCCCACATCACTCACGAATGCTTCAAGAAGCCGTCCCATACCTCCGACTATACGACAATCCGGCAAAGAGGCGTATCTGACCCATTCATAACTCTCTAGTATGCGTTCATCTCCTCTAACAGGACGCGTCATAGGTCTGCCTGAGGAAAATGTAGCTACCGCCACCAGCTTATCTTCATAAAAAAGCCCGTAACGATACCTGCATCTCGAAGTACCGTAACTGTGATATTTTTCCAGAAAATCGGCTGCTTGCTGCGCTTTAAGAGGTTCTACTTTACATTTCCTAGCAAAAATGGAATTGAAACGGCCCAGATGGGCCAGGATGCGCTTACGAATCACCTCTCCACCACTACGCCAGCGGTCTTCGTACAGATATATACATCTCCCTCCACCATCTGCACCCTTCGTTGCATCCTTCACCGCATCAACAGCCGGACCATTCTCGATGTTTGTGACCACGTCATTCACCAGACCGGCAGCAACATCAAGCGGGACAAGCCGAATTGTCACATCCCTATCAGGAAATAAAAAGAGAGTCCCGCATCGCTCATAACGCACTGAGAAACTCTCCAAAAAATCTGAAAACTCAGCAATCACTTGAAGATATTTTTGAGGACCTCTTCCGTTATCTTTCTGGTAGCGGTCGTGGTAGCAGTTTTAGCGGCTCTTCCAAGTGCACTATCGCCGCTCTTTTTGGATGTAGAACTTTTGCCGGATGTGCTCTTCTTACCGGTTACTTTCCTTGCCGCCTGAGTACCCAGACTACGTATAAAACTGGTGGCACCTGCAACTACCATCGTACCCAAAACGGTCCTCGTAAAACCTCCCTTTTTACCGGAAGATTTCTTCTTCTCTTTTTCCTTCTCTTTCTCTTCCTTCTCCTTTTCTGCCTGTATCAGAGCCTCTTCTTCAGCCTTAGCCACCTCTTCGTAATAAGCGCTCAGCACCTCATAGGCACTTTCACGATCAAAAAACTTATCATAAGCCTTAATTTCAGCCGGTGCCATGTTGTTTATATCAAGACGCTGCCCCTCTGTAATAGGCCCGATAGAACTTAAAGGGAATAGGATTCTGGCTCGTTCCACTATAGAAGGAGCTCCTTTTTCATCCAGGAAAGAGACGAGCGCCTCTCCGGTAGCAAGCTCCATGATAGCATCTTCTGTTTTAAACTCAGGATTGGTGCGGAAGGTCTGTGCCGCTGCGCGAACCGCCTTCTGATCTTTTGGGGTATAGGCCCTTAGAGCGTGCTGGATGCGGTTGCCAAGCTGTCCAAGAACAATTTCGGGGACATCTGTGGGCGATTGTGTTACAAAGTAGATGCCCACTCCCTTGGAACGGATAAGTCGTATCACCTGCTCAATCTTCTCCACAAGTGCCTTGGAAGTGCCTTGAAATAACATATGGGCCTCATCAAAGAAGAATATTAGCTTGGGAAGTGGCTGGTCGCCGACTTCCGGAAGTTTGGCATAGAGTTCCGTAAGCAACCATAAAAGAAATGTGGAGTAGAGTTTGGGATTATGCATAAGTTTATCGGCAGCGAGGACATTCATTACTCCACGGCCCCTCTCAGTAGCAATCAGATCTTCCACGTCAAATGCGGGTTCGCCGAAAAATTTATCTCCGCCCTGGCTCTCAATGGCGAGCACAGCTCTCTGGATAGCCCCAATACTGGCTGATGAGATATTACCGTACTCAGTAGTGAACTTTGAAGCATTCTTTCCTACAAAATCCAGCATCAGACGAAGGTCTTTAAGATCTATCAGCAGCAGTTCCTTATCATCCGCTATGCGGAAAACAATGTTAAGCACTCCGGACTGAGTCTCATTGAGTTCCATCAGACGTGAAAGAAGTAGAGGGCCCATTGACGAAATGGTGGTGCGCATAGAGTAGCCCTGTTCTCCAAAGACATCGAAAAATCGTGTCGGTGAACCTTCAAAAGGGGGATTTTCAATGCCGAATTCAGCGCAGCGCTTTTCAATGAATCCATTCATTTTACCCGCCTGGCTGATGCCTGAAAGGTCACCCTTCATATCTGCCATAAAACAAGGAACTCCAGCTTGGGAAAATGTCTCCGCCAACACCTGCAGTGAAACGGTTTTACCTGTACCTGTGGCACCCGCTATAAGTCCGTGCCTGTTTGCCATTTTTCCCTGTAGATATATGGGGCCGTTAGCCGAATGAGCTACATACAATTTATCGTCTACATACATAATTGTTTAAATTTTTCCGGTTAATCTTCAAAGATAATGATTTTTTTAGTTCTGAGTTCCGAGTTTCGAGTTATGAGTTAGTTTTTAGTAATGAGTTGTGAGTTCTGAGAAAGTTTTGGGAGTTGTGAATGCGGGGTGCGATTTTGGAGTTATGAGTATATGAAGTATTGAGTTAGGGTCCATTATCCTGCTATTTTAGTGCTATTATCGTCAAATAAGAAATAGCATCGGCAGAACAGTATTACTCCGAAAAATAGCAATAATTACCAAAGTTGAGATGGCAGGAAAATTTATAAATAAAATTTATTGTATTTTCCTACTAAAAATCTATCTTTACATTAATAACCTAAAACTTCGGCACTATGAAATACTCCAACTTCAAAGAGCTCCGGCTCTCCTTTCTGGGATTCGGCACGATGAGACTTCCTTTGACGCCGGATGGCTCAATTGATCGTGATGTCACTTTCCAGATGGTGGACTATGCAATTGAGCATGGAATCAACTATTTTGATACCGCGTATCCCTATCACGGAGGTTTCTCGGAGGTTGTTGCCGGTGATGCACTACGCCGTCACCCACGCGAAAGTTGGCATATCGCGAATAAGTATCCGGGACACCAGATAGCGTCAGAGTATAACCCTGAAGAAATATTCGAGGATCAGTTACGTAAGTGTGGAGTGGAATGGTTTGATTTCTACCTTATGCATAATGTACATGAGACCTGTATAGAGGTCTATCTTGATCCTAAGTGGGGTATTCTGGACTACTTCCTGAAACAGAAGGAGAAGGGTCGCATCCGTCATCTCGGTTTTTCAGCGCATGCGGAGCTGGATACACTCAAGCATTTTCTCGACTCTCCCTATGGAGAGCATATGGAGTTTTGTCAGATTCAGCTCAATTTTCTGGACTGGTCTCTCCAGAGGGCGCGGGAGAAGGTGGAACTGCTCAATTCGATAGATATTCCCATCTGGGTAATGGAACCATTGCGCGGCGGCAAGCTACTCTCCATTGCCAAACCGGAGGAGGCCTTCAGGTGGGTGGCCGGTATCCCCGGAGTCAATATGATTTTAAGCGGTATGTCCAATGAGGAGCAAATGATAGAGAATGTTGAGATATTCAACCGTATAACACCGCTCAGCAAAGAAGAGTGTGACCGTCTCTATGCCTTAGCTGAGCAAATGAAGGATTCTGTACCCTGCACAGCCTGCAACTATTGTACTCCAGCCTGCCCTATGGGGCTGGATATCCCCACTCTGATCCAAGCACGCAACGATTTTGCCATTGAGACCTCCTTCACACCCATCATGCGCATCGAGTCGCTTCCTAAAGAGGGACACCCTTCAAACTGTATCGGATGTGGTGCCTGTAGCCAAATGTGCCCTCAGGGCATCGACATTCCTGAAGTAATCAGTGAACTCAACTCACAGCTGGCCAAGGCTCCATTATGGAGAGAAATATGCCGCCAAAGAGAAATAGCAGCCCGCAAAATGCGGGAAGCGAAATAGCAAGAAACTTTACCATACATCAATTAACCCTTTTTATTCACTTATTAATCCGCTTACCTAATGAAAAGATTAAAACTTTTATTGGTTTGTCTCTTCACAGTTGTAACCTGTACTGTGTTCGCACAGGGAGGTACCGTGAGAGGCACTGTGACCGATGCATCTACGGGAGAGCCGGTTGCATTCGCGTCTGTTCAAGTCAAGGGTACAATGTCAGGAGCCGTTACGGATCTGGATGGAAAATATTCCATCATGGTCCAGAGTGGCATAAGTGACATAACCCTTGTTTTCAGTTTTGTGGGATACAAGACTATTGAGGTTGCCGTAAACGGCAGGACAATTGTCGATGTATCTATCTCGCCGGATACGGAGGTACTTGAAGATGTACTTGTGGTTGCATATGGTACTGCCAAGAAGTCATCTTATTCCGGTTCTGCTTCCATGGTAAGATCTGAGTCAATTCTTCAGAACCCTAATTCATCATTTGAAAAGGCTATGCAAGGTAAGGTTGCAGGTCTTCAAGTCACCACATCTTCCGGACAGCCCGGTGCAACAGCATCATTCCGTATCAGGGGATCTGGATCTCTCAACGCATCCAACGAACCCCTCTATGTTGTAGACGGTATAGCTACTTCAACCGCCGAATATTCCGTATTGGCAGATAGAAATACTTCTACATCCAGCATTCTCTCTACCCTCAACCCCCAGGATATTGAGTCCGTAACTGTTCTTAAGGATGCCGCAGCTGCTTCGCTTTATGGTTCAAGGGCTGCCAACGGCGTAGTCATTATTACTACTAAAAACGGATCTCAGGGTAGTGGAAGACTCAATGTTAATGCCCAACTTGGAGTTTCAATGGTGCCCAAGTATTTTGAGCTGATGAACTCGGCAGAATATTATCAGACCGTATTTACAAGCTACTTTAACACTCGACAGAAGGCTGGTTATGCTGCCTCAGATGCAGCTATATGGGCAAATCAGCAAACACAGGGACTTATCACATTCAACCCTTATAGCGTGGATAATCCTTACGATGCAAGTGGTAAATTAGTCTCCGGTGCCAGAATTATTGTTGACACAGACTGGCAGAAAGAGGTTCTCAAACCCGGTTTGACACAGGACTATAATGTCAGTTATTCCGGAGGAAATGACAGGGTGCTTTATTTCTTCTCAGGAGGCTATTTTGACCAGGAAGGAACCTCTCCTACCGCAAGATATACACGTTATTCCGGCAAAGTGAATGTTGACGCAAACGTTAAGCCCTGGCTCAAGGCCGGTATGAATGCGATGTATTCATTCTCCATACAGAACACTGAAGTAGCCGGTGGCGCAGGTGCCTCTCCCCTCTACAACTCGCTTTACTTCCCCAGTGGTGTTCCTATCTATATGACGGACCGCAACGGCAACTATATCCTCGATAAAGCCGGAGAAAAGCAATTTAACTGGCTCAACCCGGTATCGAAGGATTTTAACCCTCTTGCCATTCCCTATATGGACACCCACAAGACCAAAAATTACAGATTGTTGGCATCCCTCTATACGGAAATCAAATTTATGGAGGGGCTTACACTAAAGACAGTATTCTCCCCTGATTACATAAATCTCTACGAGATACTATTCTGGAACAAACTCCATGGAAACGGTCCCGCATATGGAGGACGTAGCGAGAGACACCAAACTCATGATCTAATGTACACATCCACCACCACTCTCAACTTCAACAGGACATTCGGGGATGTGCACAACGTACAGGCTATGGCCGGTTATGAGTTCTGGCATAGTACCAGGGAATATGCGCTTGCACAGGGTACTAACTTTGCATTCGACTTTATGACAGAGCTTGCAGCCGCTACCAGTGCCCTTGCTCCCTCTTCATGGACAAGCGAAGAAACACTCAAGTCATATATCGCACGTGCGGAATACAGTTATGATAATAAGTATTTCATTTCCGGATCGTTCAGGCGTGACGGTTCCTCTGTGTTCGGTGCCGACAACAAATGGGGTAATTTCTTCAGTGTTGGAGGATCCTGGAGGATTGACCAGGAATCCTTTATGCAGAACGTTGAATGGATCAGTTCACTGAAACTACGTTCAAGTTATGGTACTTCCGGCAACAATTTAGGTCTTGGAAGGTATCAGTCTCTAGGTATCTGGGCTGCCGGTGCTAATTATAACTACGGCCCTTACCCCGGATTCGGACATACTCAATTTGCCAACCCTAACCTCGGTTGGGAGAAACAGGCAATGTTCAATGTAGGTCTGGACTTCGGATTTTTCGACAACAGACTCTATGGTACTGTTGAGTTCTTCAATAAGACTTCAAAGGACCTGCTCTACCAATTTCCTCTACCCTCTTCGCATGGTATAACATCCATCATGATGAACCTTGCGAAAGTAAGGAATCATGGTGTGGAACTTGAACTGGGAGCTGACATCATAAAAGCAGGTGATTGGCTCTGGAGCGCCAATTTCAACATTTCCTCTTCAAGGGACAAAATTCTAGATCTTGCCGGCAATGATGACGTGGTAATGAGTACCACCAAAAAGATCTGGAAAGTAGGCTACAGCCAGTACGAATTCTATATGCCGACCTGGATGGGAGTGGATCCCGCCAACGGGAGTCCTCTCTGGAAGAAAGATAACGGCACGACTTCAGAATTTGCACTTGCCGACTACGAAATGCAGGGCAGGGCTACTCCCTGGGCATACGGCGGTCTGACAACTGCGCTCAAGTGGAAAAACCTCAGCCTCTCGATGATGTTTTATTACAATCTCGGCGGCAAAGTATATGACGGCCTTTATGCCGGCCTGATGCACGACGGTGCCGATGCGGGAAAGAACCTCCACAAGGATGCTCTTGACGCATGGCTGCCAGGCAACACGAATACTAATGTGCCGATTTATATCAACTCCAATCCAAATACCGCAAACTCGGAATCCACAAGATTCCTGTACGATGCCACATATTTCAAATTCAAAAATCTTAACATTTCCTACTCTCTTCCCAAAAAATGGATGATAAGGACAGGTATTATTTCCGATGTAAAAATCTATGCCAACATAGAGAACATCTTCACCTGCTTCAAAGATGACTGGAAAGGTTATGACGATATTGACATCTACGGAATCGGAGGATATACCCAATATGCTGAAACGATGCCTCTATCAAGGACATTCACCTTCGGTGTTAATGTTGCATTCTAAATTATCATTCCTAATCATTCACTAAATAAATGAACAATACAATGAAAAAATATATCATATGGATGGTAATCGCGATAGTCGGAATCACATCATGCTCGAAAGATTACCTCAATCCATTACCCACAAACTCAGTTTCCGACGAACAGATATTCTCATCTGTGGCCGCTGCTCAGACAGCGCTTAATGCTGCCCACAGATACATCGGCACTTACACCAATCACACTCTCGCCTACATCATGTCCGACGTGATGGGTGAAGACGCTACCGTCACCTCCGGCGCATATGGAAGACCCACATACAACTGGAATATGTTTTCATACTCCTACTCACAGGAACCCTCTTCCAACCCATGGTGGTCAGGCTATGCTAATTATATCTGGCCCGCCCTCTACAAAGCAATAGACCATGCCAATTCCATTATAGCATTTGTTCCGGAACTGCCCGACGAGGCAGGGAAAGAAGACCTGATAGCAAAGGCTTATGGAGTGAGAGGATACTGCTATCTCTGGCTTGTAAGGCTCTTTGCTGTACCTTACAATGTAAATCCTAACTCTCCCGGCGTCATACTCCGCCTCGAACCGGCTGTAGCCACATCAGATCATCTGCCCCGTTCAAGTGTAAAGGATGTATACGACCAAATCATCAAGGACCTGCTCTATGCTTACGAGAAGTGTTCCCCAGAGAAAACGGATTTCATTACACCTAAAGCGGCAGCACTACTTCTTGCCAGAACATATCTGGACATGAATGACTACCCGAATGCAAAGAAATATGCGGAAGCTGCAGCGGGAAATATATTCAACGGCTCCAATCTGATGTCAAAAGAAGAGTGGCAGTCAGGATTCAAGGATCACAATTCCGAGTGGCTATGGTATCACCATTTCACACCCACAACCTGCAACATATACGCTTCAATACCTTCATTCTACTATCACGCCGAGAGATACATCGGATATGAGTATGGAGCAAAGGTTGATATCGATGATATGATGTCTGACAAAGCTGTAGATATGTGGGACGGTTACGGCACAGTACGCTGGACTAAAGCCTTTGTGGACACATTTGAAGATGGTGATGCGAGAAAACGTTTCCCTTTCTATTTCTATGAAGAGGACGGCTTCTATACGTCAAAATTTGGTCACCGGACAATGATGGGTGATGCCGAATTCCCTATGGCAAGAATTGCTGAGGCATACCTCATCAAAGCTGAGTGTGAAGCCCATCTTGGTGGCAATGCCAAAGCAGTTCTCAACGCTCTTCAGGTCAAGAGAGGTGCCACTCCCACGGAGGGCACTCTTGAAAAAATTTATCTTGAAAGAAGAAAAGAGCTCTACGGTGAAGGCCACAGACTGCACGATATCAGACGTCTACATCAGCCTCTGATAAGGAGTATCCACCCGGAACATTGGACAAAATTGGATCTTCCTGCTGACAGTCCCAGATTTATGCTTCCGATCCCTGAGAATGAAATGATGCACAACAAGGCACTCACTCCCAACGATCAAAATGAATATTGGAGATAACTGACTATGAATAAATCATTCGCAGCGATATTGCTGGGAGTGCTGACAACAGCGCTCCTGGCAATCTCCTGTCAACAGACGGGAGAAAAAGATGGAATCGTAAAGTTTCACGGAAGGGATGTTGACGTTAAATCCTTCCTCACCCAATTTCCCTATTCACCTTACGGAATAAAAATGTCGGATGACGCAACAAAACTCTTTTATCTCAGAAGCGGCAAGACAAGCGAACTATTGATGCTTGATCTCTCAACCGGCAGCGATCTTGACCAAGGGAAGATGATCAGCAGTGAGGATTTCTCTAAAAAGTCATTCTGGAGTCACGAATACAACGAAACAGACGGAATGCTCTACTGGATAGGCGACGAGAAAAATGACGAGATCATCAATCTCTATAGACTTAAGGTCGAGACAGGAGAGATTGAAGTACTTACCGACGTACCATATATTTACGGATGGGCATTCAATGCAGACAAGACAAAAATAGCCTATGTGGCTAGACTTGCCCAGAATGAAAACAGGCTGGACGAACTCCACATCCTCGACTTACAAACCCTTGAAGACAAGCTGGTCTATACAGACAAACCGGACTTCAGGATGACCTGGACTGATATTTCCTTCAGCCCCGATGAAAAGAGTGTAATATTATCTGTTCTCAAAGAAGCAGATAGGACCTACACGAATGCTGCCTGCATAGATATTGAGAAAGGTACTCTAAAAGTCATAACAGACCCCTCTAAGGAGGGTAGTCTGGATGGGACATATATGCTTTTCCCCTGGTATGATGAGAACACGGCTTATTTCGTCAGCGACCAAACCGGATATCCAAATGTCTATTCTTATAACAGAAAGAGTGGCAGGACTACACGAATCACCACCAATGAATCATCTCTTTCGGTTGATTGGATTGAAGTTGATGGCAGAAAATATCTTTTTGGAATCGCAAACAATCCTGCACAGACCACAGTTTCTATAATAGACCCTCTTAACGGGGTGGTAATTGCGAATGAACACTATCAAGTGACGCTCGGCATCAAAACAACAGTAGACAATAAAGCCTATCTCGGTGCAGGTGCTACGGACATTCCATTCCAATTATGGGTAATGACTTTCGACGGGAAAAATCTCACAAAAGAGATTGTTGTAGATTTACCTCAAGAAAAAAAGGATAAGATGATCGCATCGACCACAGAAAGGGTGACCATTCCTACTTTCGATATCGATCCGAAAACAGGAGAAACACGCCAGCTTCATGCGTATATCCTGACTCCTGAAAATCCTCTTCCCGAAGGTGAAGAGATTGTAATGATCCAGTCTTTTTACGGTGGAAACAACTCTTATGATATTGAACACCAGATATTCAATGCGGCAGGTATGTACGTGCTCAGTCCCTCTCCCAGAGGCACGAGTGGATTCGGAAGAGACTTTGCGGCCCTTAACGACAGGGACTTGGGTGGAAATGAGATTATTGACATCATCTACTGTGCGCAGTATATCTCTGAAAAGTTAGGAATTCCGCCTGAGAGAATCGGTGTATTCGGAATGAGCCACGGAGGATATGCAACAATGAGGCTTATGACATTCCCTGGAGAGGTCAACGGAAACAAAGCCTCCTTCTCCTTTGGTTTTGGAGTCTCCGTGGCAGGTTTCAGCGACATCATATATGAGCACAATCACTCAAATATCCCTGATTGGACCTACCTCGAAGCGGGGGATCCCGAAAAGGATAGGGAAAAATTGATTGACAGATCTCCGATTACTCACTATGAGAAAATTACCGGACCTCTGCTCCTTATCCATGGCAACCATGATGACAGAGTCAATATTGAGGGTTCAAGAATGATGTACAACGCCCTCAAGGGTATTGACAAACCTGTCGAATTTCTCGAATTAGACGGTCAGGGACACGGCGTCAAGGGCATAGACAATAATATGCTCTACTACCGCACAATTCTGAATTTCATTGATAAACTATGAGTTAAGAGATACGAATTGCAGAGTACTCAACACTCAATATTAACAAAAAACTCCTCGAATGAGGAGTTTTTTTATGTTTATTAAGGGGTGGCGGGAATTGGCATATCTTTTACACAACGTGTCTTGTAAACAGCAGTCCAGTTATTCTCTCTGATATGCGAAGTGCTTACGATGCTGTTTACACGCTTTATGGTCACCGGTGAGCCATCTCTGAACTTGTCAAAAGCGACGGTAATAGCAAAAACACCATCAAGAACACCTCCTCCGAAGTAATTTAGAGTTGATGTACCGTCAGTAGCGGGACCCATTTCACCTATATTTATCATATGTATAAAAGCAAGTTCCAGTTGGTTTGGTGTTCTCCATCCCGTTATACCCTTCTCGACATAAGAATCACAAGGATCTTTGCCTTGCAAATAAACACTTTCATATATATTAGAGAGTGTGCCGGTATTTATATTGGTTTCAGCCACATAAAAATAATAGGTGAGAGAGTTGGCCGCATGTCTCATAGTATGCGGTACAGGCAGAGGTCCATAATCCACAAACCTGGCACGATAAGTCGTAGGATCGAGATTTCGGGTTATTCTTACATAGGCAGGCGAATCAGCCGTAGCCTTGGTAAGAAAGCCAAATTTGCCAAAATCGGGCCCTTCTGATGGCTCATTGTTTGGAGCCCCTTCCACTATTGTACCCGGGAGGTTCCTAAAACATCTTACTCTCCAGGCACTTTCATTTCCGAGTGATATGCCTTCATCCGACCAATAATTGCCTAAAGCCCCATTACTACCACGTTTGGGTGTAGTAACCTGCATAAAAATCTCCTTATTTCTATCAGATCCGCCATTCCTGTCCATTAGGTGATGGAACCAATATTGATCGGGAATGGAAGCCTTTCCTATATAAGTATTAAGCATCTGGTCATAGGAGGGAAGAAACCACTTTATCTCATCCTTATCTATAATGCCGTTTCCATTGTTGTCCCTGTTTCTTTGCAAACAAACAAAAGCTCCCGTATTATAGACTTTTGAGTTAAATGTAGCCCAATTATTTTCCGCAGCTCCTTCATTGGTATACGTAGGATCGCCCGCTATCGGGCTCATTACATTACCGATATTGGAGCGGGTCTGCACGGTCTTGAATTTCCAAAGTGAATTACCGCTTCCATCAGGATTAAATGTAATACGCCAGGTGGAACTACCTGTGGTCTTTTCCCATATATTATGCTGATTATGCAAACCATTTACTTTACTGACATCAGCATAGGTTATCCCACTATAAGCGCTTCTTGGTGAAGCTACCGGAAAGGTCTCATCAATCACCTCCATACCAAAGCCATCTATGGGCGCACTTGGTCTTTCACTAAAGATAGTCCATATAGCCTTTTGATAAACAGCGAAAGCATCTCTGTACAAATGCGATTGGTTGTCTCTACTCGCAATACTGCGGAAATAAATAATCATACTTCTAGGAGGCTTATTGACGAAGTCAGCATATCGGAGAGGTATGGAGCTGTCTATCGGGTGCTTATCATAGAAATTTTCATCCACATAGACGGTAAATTTAATGGTGCTGTCAGCCCTTATATAACTATCGAGAGCACCGTTTTTGATCATATCGTTCAACTCATAGACCATAATCCTGGGAGTGGGACTCTCTTTGGTGGCATGGTCACCGGGATAGGGCACTAAAAGATTCGAGCTGGCAGGTATGGGCGTAAAAGAGACCCATTTTACATCCTGCTTGCCTTCGGTTGGCCGGTTTCGGCCATCAAAAGGAGTAGTTGCCAGGTAAATAAGACTACACGCTCCCTGCTGAATTCCAACTATATTCCTTTTACAGAGTGACATCTCCAGATTAGCATAATGAGAGTCTACAACAAAATCACTTGGCGGATAGAACACCGAGCCTTCTGTTAGAGGATTTACTTCTATCCCCGATAGGCCAGGATCACCGTAAAGATCTGTATGCTCCCCTTGTACATCGGCTTCTATGATGACATCTTTTACTCCCTTTATGTAGATATTGTAGGTATAGGTGTAATTGCCTAATACATCATAGTTATTTGGATCATTGGGATCATGTCCCAAAGGGAAGTAGTAGAAAATATCGGCATTGAACAAATTGCTCGTATCGGTTGATTTCAATGAAGCCTCAATGCGTACAAATGTACACATCTGCGGTGCATATTCAAAGGAGGGTTTGTTTGAGCACATCTCGCCGAGGTTCATGCCATTTTCATCTTTGAGCAACTTTGTACGAAGCTTCATGGCCTCAGCTCCGGCTATGGTAATCAATTTTGTCGGCTCCTGGCAATTTTCCAATTGATAATAATAAAAATCACCTATAAGCTGAGCCGGTTGGGTAGCACCGGGGGGAATACGGGTAATCGTAAGATCTTCCGGCATATCAAACTCAACAGGACGGATAGCATAGACATCATTGTCTCTGTTTTCATAGGTAAAAGTGAGAGCCCTGTCTGCTACTACAAGTCCCCGACGAGGTATATTTTCTACTGAATAGTTATTTAACTGTACTTCCAGCTTGCCTATAGCATCAGGGTGCAGAAAAATCCTGAAACGGATCTTACTTTCTATATTGCGAAGTACTATATTTACATCGGTTTGCATACCACAGGCCACAAGCACATTTGCCCTACCCCACATAAGGATATTGTTTCTCACACCTGTATTTGACGGTGCCTGATTGACATTCTTAAACTTTACCTCAAGAGCTTTCAATTGAGCCTCAGTGGCAATCGTATCTAATGCCACTTTAGAAACATCCATATTGTGCGATGCCTCCACATTGGCTATAAGATAGATCATATTTGCGCCTTTTGGGAGCGTAATACCGCTTAATCCTCCTTGATTGAAGGGATAAACCAAGCCAAGATCCTCTCTGCTATAATAACGGCTCAATGATTCCCTTTTGTTCCCTTCTTCATCAAAAACAAAAAGATAAAGATCAGATATGGCCTCTTCCAGCAGCGGTAAAGGTTCCGGTGCTCTTACAGTCACTTCCGGATATGAAGGTTTTTCGAAACCGAAATTCAAAGTTACACTTTGACAGTCTCCTTCCTTTTTTGAGAAAGGATCTGTCAGGTTACAACCTGCAAGGATTAACAAAGAAAAGAAAATATATATAACTCTTTTAATCATCTTATTTCATTGTAATTTTGCTGATTGAATGTAGGAATATCATACATTATATCTTGAATTGAGGTAGAGGTGAAATTGATGTTCAATGTTTGATTATCCACATACCAGGGTAAATTTACGGTATATTTATAGTGTCTGTTACGGTACACATTGTAATCAGCCTCTCTATCCACCATTAGGTCCACAAATCGCAACTCGTTGGCGTTCATCTTCTCCATTTGGCTTTTAGTGGCCGTAAGTAAAGGAATCTTAAATATTTTAGTGCCCGCCGGTGAGCCATCAAAGACTTTTATTTTGGTTATCTCTATCTGAAAATAAAGAGTACCGTTAACACTACTTTCTCCTGCCCAATCGGGTGGATTTGTTTTTGAGAAAACTTTCTCAGGGAAAAATATACTGTCCACAATGACATTTGTAGATCCATCCCAAGCTTCGTCATGTAGCAGCAAAGTCATTGGTGTTGACGTTGTATCCCATTCCTTCTCAGCAAGAGTAAAGTATGAGGGCACCTCACATAGAGTGATTTTTAAATTAGAAGGCTTTTCCTCGGTCAGACAGGGAGAATCAAGGGCATTTATCTTTATATCAAGTTTAGCCATTGAACGCAACAAACCTACTCTGTAACCATCATCTTCCATAGAGGCTTCCGGAAATGAACTTACCGGCAAGAAAACCTTATAACCGGGATTAAGAGTCGGCCTCCAAACAAAGGGGGCTTCTTTTGTTCCCGCCTCTATGTTTTGGTCATAATAGATGCGACTCATCATACGAATATGATTTAAGTAATCTTTATTGAAATCACTATAAGTACGTTTTCTATAATATACGTCATCTATAACGGAATGAAGAGGCCTGTTTAATATCGTATCTATAGTACCCACAGTGGGGTTGGCTATAAACATTATATGATAGCTCCCTGTATGCGGCAATTTTATTTCGTATTCATCGGTTTTAAGGGCTTTCCACTTGGTGCCTATGGTGATATAGGTTTGTAGATTCATCGGATCCGAGCTATCTGTGATAACCGGCGTGTTGGTACTGTTTGCATTAATATCCAAGATAGTGGCTTTTTCTAATGACTTTGGAACAATACAAACAAGCAATCTGGAAATATTGTTGTCATTTGGTGTTTCCAACGATATAGTACCTTTAAGCAAATCGGTAAGAACTATCTTCGCTTGTCCATCATCCTCAACAGAAGGAGTCAGCCTATTTTGCGAACATCCTGCAAAGATCATAAGCAGGTATAGCAAAAGTACCGCTATGCTAAAAGTATACTTTATATTGTTCTTAATCATTATTCTCATTTTATAACCCATCAGCGTTATAAGAGTGTACGGCCCAATTATTAATCATCAGTCCTGTTACAACATATCCTCCCGGACAATCACAGGCGTGTGCTTCAATCTCAATATCGAAGTCATTTATGCAACGAGGATTCAGACACGCATATGCACCGGTTCCTTTCGCCAAAAGTATAGCCCCGAGAAGATTAAATTCATCTGAGTTGCCAAGTATCCCTTCATCAAAAGGCACTTTCACACCATTATGAGCATCCTCTATCGATATTACAGCATGATAGTGACCATCAATCTGCAAGATTGTTATTTCCGACATCATTGCACTCTCCGTATAAAATGTGGTTATGGGATAAACATAGATTGGATCACTTGGAACAATCCTGCCATTGTAGCTATATTTATGATTGCCTGCAACCAATCCTAACTTGTAATTATCCGGCTTTTTAAAGCCTGTGACAGTGACCTTTATTCTATTTGTATATTCACGCAGATTTAACCTCTCATCTACGAACAGATCTTCCATCTCCCCTACCGTTACAACACCTGTTTGACCTGCGTATAGTCTTTCACCAGTAAGATTGACATTCTTTTTAAGGGTAAGATAGAGATCATCCGGCGTCGTGGTGCCGACTGCCAATGCTTCCAAATCATAAAGGTCAGCATCACTTGAATGTGCCCAGGCAACGACTCTATAGCTTCCCGCCTTATGAAGATTGACTAATGTCTTTAATTCGGCAGTCAACTTGATATTATCTTCTTGTTGAGTCAGCAATAATACATTATCATCTGCATCGAAAACAAAGAATGTAACTCTCGAGATCTCTTCCGGGTATGAAGCCACTCTATCACATTCAGTTTGCTCGTAAAGGTGTATATAAACTCCCCTTGGACAATTTTCATAACTGTCATATATAAGCCAATCACACGACGATACGATCAGAATAACAATAATCGATAATGCTATTCTATATTTAGAAAATATCATAGTTTACCTTTTTGCTTTTGGTTTAATTTATTTCAATCAAGCGAGGTTCTCGCTTGATTGAAATATGGAGAGTTTAATAGCATTTATTAAAAATCCACGTTATAGGAGTGCACACCCCAGTTGATTACTGTAATTTCAGTAGACATATATGTCTCCTTTGCACTAAGCGACTCATCAGGTGAGGGAACGATGTCATCCTTATCAACAGGGAGCGGATTCTCTGTAGTAGGATTATAAGGGTTGCCGGAGAAACCGATCTTTCCGAAACTATTGATATTGATGTTATAAATATTATTGCGGAGTACCGGAGAGTTCAAGACCTCAGCAAATGATACTTTGTCCGGATTTATCCAGGCAAAATAGTACACCTTACCACCTGCGTACTTAATAACACCATCACCGCCGGTAGGAAGTGTAGGCGCAATGCCAGCGGCTTTTGCATTCTCATCCGATGCATAGAACTTTCCGTTGTAGGTATTGTAAAACACATCCTTCGTACTACCTGCCGTATGAGCTGCCTGCTCAGCCGGAGTAGCCCACAAATCAGCGTGGGGCACAAATACAGCCTCAACCATCACATAGGGAGTATTACCCTTTCTATAACCGGTAACACCTGCAGCTCCATATTGGTGAGTTGTTTCTGTGAGAAACTGCATATTTCCGTGTGTAATAATATTTGTTACAACATTACCACTACCTGGAAGCTCGTTGATCACTTTCAATGATGCAACATCATTTACCTGAGTGTAATCATAGTTCAATGCTGCTTGTGTAGCGTAATCACCATTGGTCACATAACTCCACGAAGGTGATTTTGTGGTGTAATGCAGGAGTGAACTTGCAGGTGTAACAGTTGCTGTCGTATCCCAAAGGAGGTGGGTCTTCTTCTCATACTGCCCGTAGGTCCATTTAAAATTAGTGAGCGTACCATAGGTAATGGAGCCGCTTGTAATATTGGCTACGGTGCCGACAGCTGCCGATTTAGTTACTGACACTCTGGCTGCACTACGGCGCGCACTCAATGCAAATTGGTTATATGTTGCGTTAGGCGCACCGGAAATTGTCGCTTGTGATTGTGTAACTCCATCTTTGATTTCCTGGCCTTTAAGTGGCATGGCACTCATGAGAATGACATCATTTGATGTTCCCATAACAGCATAATCAGACATCGTGTAGGTATAAGCTTTCTTATATGCCGCCTCAAACGCAGTTTTGCCTGAAGCCGCAGCATAGTTCAACTGTGTTCTGATTTCACCACCGTTATTGAGGACCACGTAGATATCTACGGAGATCTTCGGCTCTGCTTTCCATGCCGGTGAAACATATTTACCGTCTGTGTTTGCATCCGGAGTATTGGTCAGTTCCACACTTTTTGAATATACCTTACCGGTAGTAGCGTCAACCACATAGATATCAACTCCTTTGATTTTATCACGACCTTCCCAATGTCCTGCCGGATTGTGGATGGTATTATCTTCAGAACGAGTCAATTCTTTAGTTCCTTGTGATAGGTCAACAACCACACTCATGTAAGTAGTAAGTGCCTGATCACCATCATTGTTGATAGGCTCCTTGTTACAGGCTAAAGCCATAACCAAGATACTCATAAAGAGTAAAATTCTGTTTAAGCTCATAAGACTTTTTTAGTTAAAAAGGTTAATGTTAATTATTATAAATTTTCAATTATTTTCTTATCAATTGTATTAGTATATTAGAATTATTAAAAACAACAAAAAACGGCACAAACTTAGTAAACAAAAATGATATAATGAATTATTACCTGAAAACAAATGACTGAAAATGACATTTAGTTAGCTGAACAGCATTGAGCATTAGAATTCGTTGTTGAGACGTCATCCAATCTGCTCAATTTCTGTAGTCACGCATTACAGACAAATGTTGTGGTGCTATCTGCCATATAGTGAAGTAATATTTTCTTGCTCATGCTAATGATTTAAAGTTCTAACTGGTTGTTTTTGTGAGAATTTGATATTTGATGAGTTTAAAAAACACAAATATGTAACCTATACGAAACTTTTTTCCACCATTATTCTGCATTTATTTACTATATTTGTGAGAATTGAACGAAAAAATAATAGATAATGAAAGTTAAAAAATTGCTATTGGGTGATGAAGCAGTGGCGCTTGGGGCGATAAATGCCGGTATTACCGGAGTCTATGCCTATCCGGGCACACCCTCCACCGAGATCACCGAGTATATTCAGGGCTGTGCAACAGCACGTGAGGCGGGTATTCATTGTACATGGTGCACCAATGAAAAGACAGCAATGGAGACTGCCCTGGGTGTCTCTTATGTAGGACAGCGTGCGCTTGTATGTATGAAGCACGTAGGCTTGAATGTGGCTGCGGACGCCTTTGTAAATTCAGCAATTACCGGAGTCAACGGAGGCGTGATAGTGGTGGTTGCGGATGACCCTTCGATGCACTCTTCGCAGAATGAGCAGGATAGCCGTTTTTATGGCAAATTTGCCTTTATTCCGATACTGGAGCCCTCCGACCAGCAAGAGGCCTACGATATGATGGAGTATGGTTTTCGCCTCTCAGAGGAGAACAATATCCCCGTAATGATGAGGCTTACCACCAGAATGGCCCACTCGAGAGCGGTGGTAGAGGTGGCTACGAAGCCCATTCCACGTAGGAAAGAACTCACATTCCCCAAAGACCCCTCCTCCTGGATACTGCTTCCGGCCAATGCACGCCGCAAGTATCCACAGGTAATATCAGGTTATGAGGAACTTGAGCGTGTAAGTGCATCGAATGAGGGATGGAACCGCTATTTTAACGCTCCGGACAAGAGCCTTGGAGTAATAGCCTGTGGCATCGCATACAACTATCTAAGGGAGAATGTAGGGATGAACTACAATCATCCGATATTAAAGATATCGCAATATCCCGCACCTTCGGATCTGATACGTAAAATGGCTTCCGAGTGTGACTCAATCCTCATTATAGAGGAAGGACAACCGCTGCTTGAGGAGAGAATCAAAGGTATTCTCCCCACTCCTGTTAAGGTACTTGGGCGTCTGAGCGGTGCTTTGCCGAGGATGGGAGAGCTCAATCCGAACTCAGTCAGGGATGCACTGGAGCTACCTGCCCACAAGACCAACAAGCCGAGCAGTGTGGTGGTGCCAAGACCCCCCGCACTTTGCCAAGGGTGTGGGCACAGAGATGTTTATGCTGCGCTAAATGAAGTACTGGCTGACTATACGGGCCATAAGGTCTTCAGCGATATCGGTTGCTACACTCTTGGAGCACTACCCCCTTTCAGGACTATCAGTTCCTGTATCGATATGGGCTCCTCCATTACTGTTGCCAGAGGGGCGGCAGATGCCGGTTTATGGCCAAGTGTAGCGGTTATCGGAGATTCTACTTTTACCCACTCAGGTATTACCAGTCTGCTTGACGCAGCGAATGTCAATGCCAATATCGTAGTGATAATCTCAGACAACCTCACCACCGGTATGACCGGTGGACAGGATTCTGCGGGGACCGGTAAGTTGGAAGCTATTTGCGCCGCTGTAGGAGTTGATCCGGCTCATATCCGCACTGTGATACCCCTACCGAAGAATATGCCCGAGATTACGCGAATTATTCGCGAAGAAATAGAATATGAAGGTCTGTCGGTAATTATTCCCCGCAGGGAATGTATACAGACTGCCAAACGCCACGCAAAAGAGAGAAAAAAATGAAAAAAGATATAATACTTGCCGGTGTGGGAGGACAAGGTATCCTCTCCATCGCTGCTGTCATAGGAGAAGCTGCCCTCAAGGAGGGTTTCAACATCAAACAAGCTGAGGTACACGGCATGAGCCAGAGAGGCGGCGATGTACAGTCCAATCTCCGAATCAGTTCAAACCCTATCGCTTCCGACCTGATACCAAAAGGTTGTGCGGACATCATCATCTCCCTTGAACCTATGGAGGCACTCAGATACCTCCCATGGCTATCCAAAGATGGTTGGATCGTGACCAACACTACCCCGTTTGTCAACATTCCCAACTATCCCCAGATAGAATTGGTAATGGAAGAACTCCACAAGATAAAAAACACCATACTGGTAGATGTGGACTCCATTGCACGTGAGGTTGGTAACCCACGCGGGGCAAATATTGTCCTTCTGGGTGCCTGCAGTCACCTTCTGGGAATGGAATCGCAGAAGTTTGAGGAGGGTATTCGCAGAATATTTTCCGACAAGGGAGAAGAAATTGTAGAGGCCAATCTCAAAGCCTTCAGGGCGGGCCAGGCTGCCTCATTATAACAGAATAATCCAACTTAAGTATTTACATACATGAAAAAAATTTTGACATTCGTCCTTGTGTTTGCAGTTGTATCAACAGCAATGGGACAGGGCAGACTGGGTAATCTGCTCAACAAAGCTAAAGAAGCCGTATCCACTGAAGCAAAATCCGACAACATTCGAAGCAGTGGCATTACCCACTATGTGAGCGGCCTCACCGGGTCCAACCGAAATGACGGCACCCAAGCCAAACCCTACAAAAATCTCCAGAAAGCAATTGATAACGCAAATCCCGGAGATGTTATTCTTGTGGCACAGGGCAACTATTTCGGAATGCTCAACTCAGGAAATATAGTCATCAATAAACCTTTGACCATTATGGGTGGTTATTCTGATGATTTCTCTACCAGAGATATTCTCAAATACCGCTCAATGGTACAGCCTGACGCTACATCCAACGGGACAGCGAAAGGTGGCGGCACAATCCAGATTACAGGTATGCAGGGCGGCGAAGTAGTTATTGACGGTCTCCTGATTGACCGAGGCAATTCCGTTGCTTACAATCCGGCCGGTAAAGGCAAGCCCGAGGGAGTTGAAAGCCCGATGATGCAGCCTATCGGCACGGCAGGTATCGGCGGTGCCAACTTTGAAGAGAAGGTTTATACCACCGAAACAGCCCTTATCTATCTCGATAACCCCACTTACAATATTACAATACGCAACTGCGCTTTAGTAAATAGCCCCAATTACGGCATTAGAGGTATGTTCAAGGGCAAAATGGAGGTTGACAACTGCATTTTCGTCAATATACGTATGGCCGCAATGGAGGTATCTGGAAGCTATGCAACAGATTATTGTGATCTGAAATTCACCAACAACACTGTCCTTTTCAGCTGGTCACGTCTTAAAGACATGTCTGACATGGGTTACGGCTATCGTTATATGAATGGCGTACACAGTTATCTGGACCACAACATTATCGGCTGCAGTATTTTCTCAGGTCTTGACCGCTGTCGTATTGACAGCAATGCTGCAAGGGAGCGTGAGAAGATAACAACTTGCGAAAACACTCTCTTTTTCCTCAACAAACAGGCTGACATCTGTCTCCCCGGAGGCGGTATGTTCCTGCGGGTGTGGGTAAAAGACTTTGACGATGTGGAGCAACTTGCGGAGGTTTCCGGCAACAAGTCGGTATCCGATCCCTCTATCTTCAACGGTGTCATCAACGAACCTTATCTCAAAGGCTTTATTGAGGCTGCATATAACGAAAAGACCAATTTCGATCCCAACTCCGGCGCCAATGTATTCCGCCAGGCAATGGGCATGAATATGCAGGGAACCATCGACTCTTCCGCATCGATGTTTGCCAACAGATATCCTTTTGAAGATGCGCTCAAATTATTCGGAGCAGTTCAGGGCTACGGCGCACAAATTCCAGGCAACGCGAAGAGATAACCTACATATATTTAATATGAAAAATGCACCTCAATTGAGGTGCATTTTTCATATTGCCGGATTTACAATTTTTAGATCGTAGTCTTTTATCTTTCCGCCTTAATTAACTGGTCAAGCAGAGTGGTGGAATAGCCGTCGCAGGTAAGGAAAATACGGCCAAAACTGTCCGCTATTACCACCAATGGCATTTTAAGATTTTTAGGATCTAGTTTCATTGCATCACAAATAGCAGATAATGTGTTATTGTTATCGGTTGCAACAGAGACTTTATGAGGTATCTGAGGGAACAATTCCAGATTTAAGCGAGACATTTCGGCTTCCGAGCCGAAAAAGAGAATTACCGGAATAGTCCACTCATGGGCAAAAAGAGTACGGATAATATGGTCGCTGGGTTCGTGTGAGGGTAGCACAAAGGCAAGGATATACATTCCCCTGCCGGTAAGTGGCAACAAAGGATCTGCATAAAAATTGCCTAATACCTGTAAATCTTTATCATCCTCTCTCAGACGAAGATCCACAGTGGTAGTATTCCCCTCTTCGATATTGAAAAATTGCAGTACTGCGAGGACCTTACCACTGGCCATACGAGTGCCTGTAGTGAGCAGATAACTGCCACAATCGAGTTCTACCGGCTCTTTGAAGACATTCCGAACGCTCATTGTTCCCTCTATACCCTCTTTGTCACGAAAATTGAGAGTATTGATGCGTCCATTTTCAAGTGAAGCAATAGTGAAATGTGATTCAAATTTTGGGTCGTCAATATTGTCGAGATCGCTGTCCTTGATCATCAGAAAACCGGAAGGATTCTTTACAGCCAGGGCATCCGTACCCTCGAATGAGAGCTCAGCGGCGGCATCAATCCAGTATCCGGACTCGTAATACTGCACCTTACCGCTTATCTCCTCTATCCTTGCGGGGATATTGAGAGCACGGCAGAGGGCCACAAAATACCGGTCACGCGAAAGAGCATCAGCTGCCCGGAGAGAGTGAACACCCAAAGGGGTAATAGGGATGCGCTGTGGATTGAAGCGGTCAAGTACTTTGATGTTGTCACGGACATAACCTGCAATCTCTCTTCCTGAAGTTAGAGAGAGCGAGAGGTCGAGTGTCTGGAATTCTCCTCTCCAGCTCTTAAGCAATTCGTTGCCTATACGGGGATTCAGCACATAATTATACCATATCTCCCGCTGCTCAGGATACATTCCGTCCACTCCGCAGAAGTTGTTAAGGTGATCCAGGAGTATGGAAGCAGGAGTGTCACGCAGGTCTTTTTCACTTATAAGGCTGAGCAGACGGATACCATCACGATAACGGGATTTGCTGCCTGATTTGATCTGCTCCAGATAAGAAGAAATCTCCCTCCAGTTGCCTCTGGAAGCTACCAGAAATCTATTTTCTGGATCATTTGCCAAAGGCTTGACAAACGTGGCGACATAACTGTTGCGAAGGGAATCCTCATACGCAAGACGCAGATCATTGGCCGCTTTCTCTTCGGGAGATATGACCACAGGGACATCCCCCTCAGCCGGCGGTACAATATCTATTTCATCCTGAAAAACATCTCCTAACTTGTGCTCGAGCACAATTGTCACTTGACCCCCCTCTTCCCTTGCCCGTGCCTTCGCATAACCATAAGCGCCATCTTTGGAGGCCCACACCAGGACATCTCCCTTGCCCAGAATGGCCGAGGCGCATCCACGGGCATCTGAGAGGACTTTTATCGCACTGTAAAATTCTGCATAGTTGTATATCTTAAACTCCACCAGGGCACCTTGCACCGCATCTCCTGATACATCCTTTACACAGACCGTAAGACGCTCTGTCTCCGTGTAATTGGCAGTCACATTGATCTCTGTAAAGCAATCGGTATGTTGTATAACATCTTCACTGCCGGCATAGTGTCCAAAGCTGCGGTTGTGCATCAGCAGCGCGCGCATGGCAGTAGAGCTGAACCAGGCCACATCAAGACACGCCTCAGGCTCACAAGCACCCAGATAGTGCCATTGCCCCTCCACCCAGGCCTCAACCCAGGCATGATTGTCATCAGTATGAGCCCAACGCGGGGTATAAACCTGCCTTGCGGGGATTCCGACAGCACGCAAGGCTGTCACGGTAAAGGTAGATTCCTCACCACAACGACCGTATGCTGTACGCACACTGGCCAAAGGAGCTGAGGTACGTGCATCACTCGGAGTATATGTCACCTTTTCATGACACCAGTGATTAACCTCAAGGACCGCATCATACATGGAGAGTCCCTCCACTCTCGGTTTAAGTTCACGATAAAAAACTGTTCTGGCCGAATCGAGATTTTCATTATTTACTCTTAGCGGGAGAACATAGTGTCGAAAGAGATTATCAGGTACATTATAGCCCCAGGGCATCTCTTCACGTGCTTTAAAAGCATTTCTGACACCCTCCACAAAGAGTTGGGGGTCATAATCGGCAATATCGCCAAGCGGCATATATGCATAGAGAAATTTGATTGCATCGCGCTCCTGGTCTGTTACGCAAAGGTCAAGTACAGCCTCAAAGTCTGAGCGGTACTCCAGCAAATCTAATTTTTCAGTAAGATCCTGCTCAACGGTTGCGCGCAATCGTGCCTCGGGAGAGGTACAGCATGTAAGTATCAATGTTGTCGCAGCAACAATTGCTACGTTAGTAAATTTACGAAGTATTTTCATATTGCAGGTTTTTGAATTATCAATCTCTGTATTATCTTTCTCTAAATTACAACACTTTGAAGATAACTCTGCAATTTACAAAAATTGACCTATATTTGTACCATGCTAATAGAGATTTGTTCCGAAAATATTGATATTGCGCTCAAGGCGCAAGAGAAAGGAGCCCTCAGGGTGGAACTCTGTAACAACCTTTCTATCGGCGGGGTGACACCCTCCTATGACGAGATTGAACAGACACGTAAGCGACTGGATATTGCCCTCCATGTGCTCATAAGACCACGCGGAGGGGATTTCTGCTACTCTACAGCCGAGATTGCCCGTATACTGCAGGATATTGAGTTCTGCGGCTCTATGCTTACGGAGGAGAGCAAGGTGATAGATGGTGTGGTCATTGGCGCCCTTGCGCGTGATCGCTCCATAGAGTATGGCGCTTGCAGCGAAATGTTTGCCGCCGCAAGCGAGTATGGTCTCTCGACTACCTTTCATCGGGCAATCGACCGTTCGAGGGATATTTTCAAGACTTTGGAGAGAGTGATTGATATCGGTTTCGACCGCGTGCTCACTTCAGGCGGTGCAGAATCGGCCTTTGAAGGACGGGAGACAATTGCCCATATGGTAAAAATGAGTTCAAACAGCGGGACGACCATAATGGCGGGTGTCGGGATAACACCCGAAAACGCCCGACAAATTATTAGCGAAACTTCCGTTCCGGAAATTCACGGCTCCCGTCTGAGTCTGCTAGACGGGTTTCTGTAAAAAAAATGTTTGTTCTCTCTGAATTGCTACAAGATTAGCTACTCTGCGCGAAAGAAGCGACGTGTAGCAGAGATGCCAAATTTGCGACCTTTAACATAAAGGATACCATCCTTAATCCATAAAGTACCCCTGGCTGTTAACCGATGGTCGGGTGAGTACATATAAGATGTTGTCCAGGTATTGTCGGAAGCGTTATAGTGCATACCTTTAATGAAAACAAGATTGATTCGGTCCTGTTTTTTCGGATCCACATGCCAGAGGACCTTTGCACAGAATGTGCCATCTTCATTGCGGTAAAATTCAGATCTGGTTTCCCCTCTCTCATCAACCCAAAAACCAAGAATCTCGTTTTCGGGCAAATCCTGACCATAAGTGATATAGGGCAGAGCTAGCACTAAAACTGACAATAGGAGTATTGAGGTGATTTTCAGATTCATAATGTCTCCACCCTGTCTGGCCGTTAGCCGTTAGCCGTTAGCAATTAGCTGTTGGCCATTAGCAATTGCCAAAGGCCAACAGCCAGGAGCTATATCACTATTCCTCCGGGTTCATCACAATCTTTACAAGGTTGCCCTGTCCGATGAAATCCGCAACAAAATTCTTCACCTTTTCAGAAGTGAGAGAATTGATTATTGCTTCGCGCTCAGTGTCCAGGTCCACACCTGTTAGGTCATACTGACGCAGGTTGTTAGACCAGTAACTGTTGCTGATACGGGATTCGGAGATATTTTTGAGGAAATTTTCCCTGATTTTAACCATCTGCTCCTCAGTAGGACCATTTTCCGCGATTTGCTCTACTCCCTGAATTGCCAGTTCTATCATATCCCCAACTCTGTCGGGATCAGTATCAAACTGAATGATCATCTCGCCCCTGTTCTGAGGTATAGCCGATACGGAGCCTTGTGTACCCACACCGTAGGTTGCACCCTCCTCCTCCCTAATGGTCTCTGTATAGATGAGATCAAGCGTATAGCGGAAAGCCTGCATTGTAAGCACGTTTTCAAGATCATACTTCAGATCACCGCTAAAGATCATAAGTACGCTGCTCTTAGGAGTAGTCATAGGAGCATTGAAAATATTCTCAACCTTTCCGGGCACCACCTGGAGATTATGGTCAATATATGTGTTTCCCTGACCTACAGTAGGGAGAGAACCGATATATTTCTCTACTAATGGCTTGATCGTCTCAAGGTCCACATTACCCGTGATATAGACACAGGCACCTGCCATATTGGAGAATAGAGTCTTGTAAGATTGTTCCAGGGAAGCTACCGACATCTTACTTAGCATATCCATGGAGATAAGTTGTCTGCGGGGATTGTCGCCATATGCTGTCTTGAGATATGCGTCACCAAGTATATAATTGGGCTGTTTTGAGAGATTGGGAACAATGGCATTCATCTGAGTAAATGCGGGAGCGATCTCTTCTTCCACAAACCTAGGCTCTGTCACCTGGAGATATACCAGTTGCATTAATGTCTCGAAGTCCTTAGGTGCACTCTGTCCGGCTATTCCGTGGAATTCATCCTCTATAAAGGGTGATTCGGAAACGATTATACCGGTGAGCATTTTGTTCAATGTAGTTGAAGGGAAATGGGAAACGCCTCCCATATTACTATAGAGAGCAATCATATTGTCATCAACCGAAGGAAGTTCCGATTCTGCAATCAGAGATTTTCCACCGGGAACCTGAAGACGGAATGTAACCTCTTCCTTTTTATAGTCTGAGGGTCTTACAATCACGCGGATGCCATTTTCAAGGGTCCATACTGTGGAATTAAAGAGACCTTCTTTCTCCTCTCTCACTTTACTGCCTATAAGAAGGGCAGCATCTACCAGTTCTCCAAACTCCTCTTCCTGAATTCCCGATTCCATTTCAGCATTTTTCACCTTGTCAATTATAGTTATAAAGTCCTGCTCTACAGGATGTACAAGACCCTCCCGTTCGGGAGCAAGGTAAAGAACCACTACATTCTTATCATAAGAAATAGTCTTAAGGAATGCATTTATTACATCCAGGGAAAGAAAGGGAAGATAACCTTTTATCTGCTCTTCTTTGTATGCAGGAGTCATAAAAGGCCAGCCTGAGAAGAAATCAGTCATATAATCCTGTACATATTCACCATTCTTACGGCTCTCAGCATTGGAAGTAGCCCTTTCAGCGTTAGCAATCATATTGGTCTTGGCCCTCTCAAGTTCACTTTCTGTAAATCCGAACCTTTTTGCCTTTTCTATTTCAGTCAAAGCTGCCTCAAATGCCGTTAAAGCCTCTCCGTCCCTAAATGCGGCGCTTGCCATAAGCGCATCCGAAGTGAGGATCAGGTTCGTAAAAACAGCGCCGCCGGCAAAGAATGGAGCATCAGCCTTCTTTCTAATATCATCAAATCTCTCTGAGAAAACAGCATTTACCAAATCTACGGCAAGATCATTCATAAAGCCTGCACCATACTGGCGTACCATCCTCGGAGTCAAAAGGGGATATTTTACTGCAAACTGTATCTGGCTCATTCTTGTTTCGGGATCGGTGATAATGCCAACTATGGGGTCTTCATTTTCCGGAAGAAGTATCTCCTCCTTGGGTTTAGGATTCTCGTGTGCCGGGATATCCTCGAACAGTGTCCTGAGCTTGGCCTCAATCACTTCGGGGTCAATATCACCCACCACAACTACTGCCTGAAGATCGGGACGATACCAGGTGTGATAGAAATCCTGAAGCTCACTTGCAGGGAAGGTCTCAAGGTTTTCCTTAGTACCGATGATATTACAGGTGGCATATTTCGAACCTTTATAAAGATATTCCCATGCCTTCTCGATATTTCTCCATTCGGCAGTACGACGAGTACGCCACTCCTCAATAATTACGCCTCTCTCCTTATCTATTTCGACGGGATCGTTGGTCACAAAAGCGGAATAGTCGTGCATTACCAGCAGAGCCGTGTCGATGATACCTTCCCTGGTAGTAGGGATATTAGTGAGCATATACATTGTCTGCTCTACTCCTGTGGAGGCATTGATATTGGGACCGAAACTGGCTCCAATGCTCTCAAAATAATTGATCATCATCTTACCGGGGAGGTTCTTGGTACCGTTGAGCGCCATATGCTCGAGGAAGTGAGCAAGACCATTTTGGGCAGGGGTCTCCTGGATAGCACCCACATTGGTAAAAAGATAGTAGTCAGCTCTTTCAGCGGGCTTGTCGTTGTGTTTAATGTAATAGGTCAATCCGTTATCAAATTTACCGTATCTTACGGAGGGGTCTCTCTCAAGAAGGCCCTGCGGATTGATCTGTGCGAAAGAAATAAATGTCACAAGGAGTGACAAAATCGTTGAAATGATTCTTCTCATTTTAAAGTTAAAAATAAATATTATAAAAAGTGTTATCAAAAAATAAAGTTTATCTTACAAATTTATGCATTTTTGGCTAACTTTGTGGCATTATGACCGACAAAAGACTGCAAGTTTTCACCGTGGCTGCCCGCCAGTTGAGTTTTTCCAAAACGGCAAAAATTATGGGTATGTCCCAACCGGCTGTTTCCAAACATATAGCCCTGCTTGAAAAGGAACTTGGCGGAGCACTCTTTCTCCGGATAAGCCAAACCCTGGTTCTGACGAAAAAGGGCGAACAACTCCTGGAGATAGCCGACAAAATACTTGCGCTATACCAGTCTATCGATACTCTCAAAGATTGACGGGCCACTTTAAAGATTTTTGAGCTTGTCAAAAGTGATTTTTCCACGCGAAAGATAGAATTGCAGCACTATGCTATGTGGATAGTAGCCATTGTTGTTGATCTCTTCTGAGAAAGGCGAAGGGTCAAGTTCACGTTTCATTCTGGAATAATCACGATGAGCTCGCCATACGGCCTTCAAATTCTCAATCTTACCGGTAACCAGATATATCATAGCAGAAGCTCCGTCCAGAAGTTTACGGATAAATAATCTCCTCCACCGAATCTTATCGGGAAGATTTTTCCAGAGCATAAGCAAACTGTTACGATAATTCAGATAGAGTTTATGGGGAGATTCATTGGGTAGAGTGCCACCGCCAACATGATAAACTATTGAGGAAGGAATAGCCCACACCTCATATTCCAGCAATTTAGCCCGCCAGCAGAGATCTATTTCCTCCATATGGGCAAAAAACAGTTCCTCCAAACCACCCAAATGGTGATAAAGTGAGGATCTGATCATCAGACAGGCACCGGTCGCCCAGAAGACCTCTCTCGGCTGGTCATATTGACCGTTATCCTTCTCTATATTGGAGAGAATGCGGCCTCTGCAAAAAGGATATCCATATTTATCTATGAATCCGCCAGCAGCGCCGGCATATTCAAACGAGTCCCTATCTGCCACAGAAAGTATTTTCGGCTGACACACACCGACCTCGGGATGCTCCTCCATAAAGGAAAGAAGAGTATCGGCCCAACCTGGAGTCACCTCTACATCAGAGTTGAGCAAGACATAATAATCGGCCTCAACTTCAGCCAAAGCACGGTTATAGCCGCCGGTAAAACCCCAGTTGCGGTCAAACTCTATTACTCTTATATCGGGATGATTTTCTTTTAGCCACTCAACAGACCCGTCTTCGGATCCGTTGTCAGCCACAACCACAAAACAACGTTCACCGACCGTACAATCAAGAAGGGTCGGAATATACCTTTCAAGATAATTCCGACCATTCCAGTTAAGTATGACTATAGCACAATCCATACAGGAGGATCTCAGAGTTATAGGGCGAGTACCACCTCAAAGTAGAGGGCTCCGTCGATGACTGTCACCTTGTAGAGTGCATCTTCGACCTGATAATAAGTCTCGCCGGCTATCTCCACCTCAACGTAGTCGTCTGGCAACTGGGTGATGAGAGCTCCGATAGGAGGTTCGATCACATAGTAACGACCATCGACAAGGGTGTAGAAAACTCCGTCCTGATAGTAATATTCTTCATTTTGGTTAGCCACGTTTGTTACGTAGGAATCAACCTCCCTAATAGTGTAGTTGGTATTGATTCTTGAGTAACTCTCGGCTAGTGCAACAGCACGGTTTGCGCGCTCAACGGCATTGTTCAGGGCATTGATTACAGCCACTGTCAGAGCTACATTAAGCATGGTGCTGCTGATGTAGGTACCTACAGGCGGGCGGCAGATGATATATCCTCCTCCAAAGTAAGGGCGGTAAAAGATACCATCATAATAGTAGTAGTGAATGTGGTTATGAACCCTAAGCACCGCTCTATGAGGAAGGTAGTGGATTCGATAGCCGAAGTAGTGGTGACCGTAGTGATAAGAAGGAACCGGCCTGTAGTGTTTCTTGATATAGGGTCTCACCCAGTTTTTATCCCTTGGAGGGGGTACGCTGTTGTGATATTGCACGGCAGCCGGCTTACGGTCAACCGTGGGAGCATTAACCCTGTCAGTTCTCCTTGGAACTGTGTTATTTACACTTGTGGCGTTCCTACGGGTGGAGGTTGAAACAGAGGATCTGTTGGTGCCGGGGCTTGCTACAGATCTGTTACGGTCGGTAGTGACAGCCTGTCTGCTTGAGCCGGAACTCCTTCTGGATGCTGTATTATCCGAACCCCTCACTACAGAAGAGCTGCTTGAGCTGCGTCTTGTGGTCACTGTTGAGCTGCGGGAGCCTGAAGAGGAGTTTGAACCGGTATTACCTCTGTAATCCTTTACCTGACGGTCAGAAGTGGTAGTTGTCCTCCTGCGGGTAGAAGTGCTCTGTGACTGAGTACCTGAGGAGGGTGACTTGTAGTTGGGATCGACTTTGAGGTCGAATGTATTGCCTGATGAAGCTTTCACTCCGGTCCTTCTCTGTGAAGAACTTGAAGTGCTGCGGCTCTGAGAGCTGCTTGAGCGACTGCTTGAAGTGCTGCGGCTCTGGGAGCTGCTTGAACGGCTGCCGGAAGTAGTTCGACTCTGTGAACTGCTTGAACGGCTGCCGGATGAAGAGCTGCTTGAGCGGCTGCTGGAAGAGTTGCTGCTCTGAGTTGTCCTACGTTCGCTCGAACTGCTCGTTCTCCTGTTTTGTCCCCATACCTCACTCGGGCTAGCTAACATCATTATGATGCTAAGGACTAAAGCTACTTGTGTAAACCTCTTCATTTTTTTATATTTAAGTGGTAAGTATTCACTTTATATATTATCAAATAACGGACCAAATATAACTATTTATTCTTACTTTTGTGTTACAAAATAGTATAATGATATGGGAAAGGGAGTATTGGTTACAGGAGGAACGGGTTATATCGGCTCACATACTGTCGTTGAGCTTATCGAAGCGGGTTATGAAGTGATTATTGTCGATAATCTTTCAAATTCCGATGAATCTGTGATAGAAGGTATAGAGGCCATTACCGGTGTAAGGCCGGAATTTGTAAAAGCGGACTGTCGCGATATGGATGCACTTGAAAAGATTTTTAAAAAGGGAAAAATTGACTCCATAATACATTTCGCGGCGGCAAAGGCAGTCGGGGAATCGGTTGAGCAACCTTTGGAATATTACCACAACAATATCCTCTCCCTTATAAACATCATCTCTCTGATGCGCAAGTATGGTGTGCCCAATATGGTATTCTCCTCTTCCTGTACTGTATATGGACAGCCGGAGGTGCTCCCCGCTACTGAACAGACCCCAAGACTTGAGGCCGAGTCCCCCTATGGCAATACCAAACGCATTTGTGAAGATATTATCCGCGATAGCGTAAAGGCCTACGGCTCCATAAATGCCATTGCGCTGAGGTATTTCAACCCCATAGGAGCACATCCCAGCGCACTAATAGGCGAATTACCACGTGGCGTGCCCAACAACCTCCTCCCCTATGTCACTCAAACGGCAGCAGGCATACGCGAGGTGCTGAGCATCTTCGGGGACGACTACAACACTCCGGACGGATTCTGTATCCGTGACTATATCGACATCAACGATCTGGCCGCTGCACATGTGGCTGCACTCGACAGGATGCTCGATGGAAAGATGAAAGAGAGCTTTGAAGTCTTCAATATCGGTACGGGACAAGGGGTTTCCACAATGGAAATAGTCAAAACTTTCGAACAGGTCAACGGGTTGCAACTCAACTATCGCATTACCGGCAGACGTGGAGGCGATATTGAGGCAATATGGGCTGACCCAACCTATGCTAACGAAGAACTCGGCTGGTATGCACGTAAAAGTCTTTACGAAACTCTCCGCTCTGCCTGGAAATGGCAGCAGCGGCTCTGTGGTGTTGATATATCAGATGAATAGTACTGCCGGAAGATCTCTCTTAACAGACTTAACTTCTTTTGGAAGATGGGAAAGGGTAGTTAATTTTTCGGCTCAAGGCCTAATTCGGCGGCCTTAGACTCCATCAGACGGTAGGCTGCCTCAAATTCATTGGGTATCTCTCCATCCAGAATGGCATTCTTGATCTCTTCCTTGATCACACCGACAGTGTAGCAGGGTGGAAGACCATATTTTTCCATAATCAATTCTCCCGTAATAGGATTTTTGAAGTTACGGATGGCATCCTTCTCCTCAACTTCGATAAGTTTGGCTTCCACTATCTCGAAATTGCGCTTAATTGCTTTGACCTTGTATTCATTCCTGGAAGTAACATCCGCGCGACAGAGAGTCATCAGATCATCTATGTCATCCCCCGCATCAAAGAGGAGACGGCGCACTGCGGAATCGGTCACCTCTTCAGTAACCAGAGCTATCGGGCGCAGATGAAGCAATACCATCTTCTGCACATATTTCATCTTATCATTGAGAGGCATCTTAAGTTGCTTAAATATGCCCGGCACCATCTTGCTGCCGATAAATTCGTGTCCATGGAAGGTCCATCCCGTTCCTTCTTCATATCTCTTTGTGGCAGGTTTACCCACATCATGGAGCAATGCCGCCCAGCGCAGCCATAGGTCTCCACCGACAGCTGCAACATTATCCAGCACCTGCAGAGTATGTTCAAAATTGTCCTTATGCCCGCAACCATCCACCGTCTCTACAGCTTTGAGATTGGAGATGGCAGGAAGTATCAAATGTAGAAGTTCACATTCGTCTAGCAGAAGCAGGCCTCTCGAAGGGGTATCTGCCATCAATATCTTATGCAGTTCGTCTGCTATCCTTTCGCGTGCCAGAATATTGAGACGTCCGGCATTGCGGCGAATGGAATCGAGCGACTCCGGTACTATCCGGAATCCAAGTTGAGTGGCAAATCTTATGGCGCGGATCATCCTCAGAGGATCATCGGAATAAGTAGTATCGGGGTCGGTCGGAGTGCGTATCAGGCCGGCATCCAGGTCGCGGATGCCTCCAAAAGGATCTATCAGGGTGCCGTAGTCCTCTTTCTGGAGACTGAAAGCAAGCGCATTGATGGTAAAGTCGCGGCGAAGCTGATCATCTTCAAGTGTTCCCTCTTCGACAATGGGTTTGCGGGAGTTGCGACGATAAGATTCTCGTCTTGCACCTACAAATTCGAGCTCAACACCTTCATATTTGAGCATCGCCGTACCGAAGTTGCGGAATACGGTGACACTGGTACCCAGCACCTTTGCAACCGCTTCAGCCAGTTCGATACCGCTACCTTCTACCACTATATCTATATCCGTACTCTCCCTCTGGAGAAAATGATCACGCACATAGCCCCCTATGACAAAGGCTTTAACCTTCAGTTTAGCAGCCTTGGCTGCCACTATCTCAAATATTTTATGATCCAATGGCCCTCTCATAGCATCTGTTCATATTTGGGAATCCTGTCCAAAAATTCATATTGCTCAGTTTCAGGATTGCGGCCACAAAGATAACTGCTTTTACCGTTTGTTATCAAAATGTATTTCACTTTGAGCGAAAGATTGTACCTGATGACCTGATCTATCACTGTTTGATTGATGGGAATATCGGGAGCTTTGCACTCCACCAGCATCAGAGGCTGCAGGGATCGGTCAAAGACCAGCACATCAGCCCGGTACTGCATCCCGTTGAAAGTAAATGCCCATTCACTCGACATAAGCGGAAGAGGTACTTCCCATTCCTGAGCAAGCCAGCCAATGACATTCTGCCGCACCTCTTCCTCGGGTGTGAGCCTGACATACTTTTTTCTCAACGGATCAAAAACCTGCATTTCTCTCCATATCTTTAATGCGAAGATAGCATTTTTTAGGAAATCAAGAGGGTGACCGTGCGGTCACCCTCTAAATATGTTCAAGCTTTAAATATCAATCAAAGCAAACTGCTAATTGAATTGCAATGTGAAATTCGGATCCAATAGTTGTGCGGCAGTTGCGGATGCAGATCTGTATTGATTCATATTATTCCGGTATGCTCTGAAATACAATGTAGTGCTCGGTGTCATTGCTAAAGCATGTGTTGTCGATGTGATTCTGATTTCCGTAGCAATAGTCTGCATCGAATTTAGATCAAAGTCACCTATAAGAGTCTGATAGCCACTATCGATATAAACTCTAAACATATTAGGGAAAAACCACCAGTCCATGCTGATATTGACATTTGTAAACTTATTCGCAATAATACTTACTGATACCGGAACTTCTAACTCAGGATTAGGAACATTATGACTGATGAGCACCGAACGTGTGCCGCCAAAAGCTGTAGAGGTAAGAGGGATTGTAACAGTCGGTGTAGGCGGCTCTATGTAGATCGTAGTCTGACCGGCATAGCTTCCTGCTCCCACCAGACCCTCAGTGAGCTCAATCTTTAAGGGCGCATTAACCTTGTTGACAGTTACAACAAGTGAAATAGAGATGCCCTGTCCATAGTGATCTCCATTAACGAACTCCCCACTGACCATTAACGGTGCCCTGATGAAAAAGTCGGATGCATCATTAAAGTACTTATTGGAGACAGTAACGGTAATATTATCGGCATCGGTAAAGGTTACTCCTTCATTGGTCGCCATCCAACAGGTCATCCTCTTGTATCCGGC
>MTKW01002525.1_pt1 | contig 35178 bp, 17 predicted proteins | sample 1042761 | NCBI WGS metagenome assembly MTKW01 (sample SAMN06205366, study PRJNA360243) | anaerobic digester metagenome | biome: Wastewater treatment plant; feature: Anaerobic digester sludge; material: sludge; isolation source: anaerobic digester fed with sludge from wastewater treatment plant ...
TGTTCAATTATGCTGGTAAATGGGATTACATAGATGACGCGTTCTAATCCATAGAGAGAAGCATGCTTCAGCGCAAAAGCCAGTGATGATAAAGTTTTGCCTCCACCTGTAGGAACGGTCAAGCTAAATAATCCGGGCTCAAGTTCTGCCTTGCCTATGCAAGCCTTAAGAATATCCCCGCGATATCGGTTTACCGGCGTGTCTTCAGCCGAGGCAAGGAGTTTTGCCAGGTGCTGATCAAGACGTTGTCTTAACTCAGGGGTAGTTGGATACTCGCTTCCGCGAATATGTGTTTTCTTGCGATCCATTACACGTTCAGTATCAAGAAAGTCAGCATCAACGAGGCAAGAGTAGAGCATTCGAATGAAGAATTGGAGGCTGAAACCCGCCTGGCCTTCCAGGAGAGATACAGGTAGTTTCATGGAGTTTCCTTGGGGAAAAGGAAGACATGCTTCCTTATATACGCTGTAGTCGCGCACCTTACGCCTGAGGCGTGCAGCTAGAGACGGCTCATCCGCTGTGCTTCCATAATCAGGTATACCTGCGTGGTGTCCGGCCACTACGTACGCAAGAACAGTGCCAATACCCTGTCCATACAGGGCAATTGCCTCCTGAGCTCCTGCAGTTGAGTGATCTACCCTAAGAGGAGCTCCATTCAGGCGTTGTTGGAACTCTTTGGAGAACTTCCCTAGGTCATGAAGAAGGCCTGTACTACATCCGTACTCCCCTGCGTTAAACACTGAGGCGAATTCTCTGGCCAGCTCCGCAACGGACACGAGATGATCTTCCACAAGCTGCCAATCAACTTTGTCTGTGCCGTTGGTGTGTGCATAGTAAACAGTCATCTGAGGCACCTCTCCACACAACATAGGCCTTTCAAGTATCATGGAAGCTGCCAAATAGCACCGAATATATAGCATAAACCAGGCCAATGAATTATCTTGCGTAATATGTCTCAAATACGCCTGACTACCTTTATTTTCTTCTCATTACAGGTTTATCCTTCATTGAAGAGTCAAACATACATTCCGGAATAACATAGGGCAGGCCGGAGGGAGGAGAAGTATGTTAGCATTCGGCAGTGATTCCGTGCTAATGTGATGATATGCTGATCAAGAGTGTAAAGTATCAGCAGGTGATCCGGTACTATTCATCCGGTTGAACGGGCCTGGCACACGTGGTACAATTACTTTACAGTGTGCTCACATCCGTAAAGGGGGCGTCTATTATGCGTGAAGAATCACGGTTTTGGGTTGATGACGCCGGTCAGAAATCAACTCGCAGCTAACCTTCTTGAATCCCCACTATACAACAACCCGATATGTTGATGCAGCCCTTGGCGCCCCGAAGGACATGGAAGAATTCGCTCGCCTAAAGCACTCTAGCAGCGTAGTGCAGGATGCAATGAGATATGGTATTGAGGTCTATCCGGAGCCGTGAGTTCATCCTACTTACCTGAATCTAATACATGTTGCACATATCAAGCGCTTTCCTCCCTCAAACGCGGAGGCAAGCCTCTTCCCCCTCTCCTTCGGCAGCATAAGGAACGAGACTCTTCTTGATGCGGCGAATACCGCCCCGAGGGTCAGGCACATCGCCGCGATATCGCGGAATCATATGAATGCATAGGTGATTTCAATCCACGCACCCGCGTAGGATGCGACTTCATAATATAGCAACTTGGATATCGTCGCTATTTACACAACATATGCCCGACCACTTCTCTTTTCCTCTTATGATAGATTTATCCTTTTCGTGTTCCCCTGTAACTAGCTCTAGAATTGTCTCTAGGATATGGTCATCAGAGTGATATTCGGCATCCGCCTTCCTTGACTTCAATGAGTAGGTGGGTAACTCGGGCGGCATGCCGCTTTTTTCAAAATCACATAAAGCATAGTTGTTGACTCTCTAGTGCTTTCACCCGGCAGAGCTATCTCAATCTTGTTGAATCCCGTAAATCTTGCTGTCCCCCAGTATTTCTTACGTTCTCCAGGAAAGGTGCATGGACAGATATGTCAAGCCGGTACGTGAGTCTCCGGATCTTGCGCCTTTATGTGATCACGGATCTCCCTCAAGAACGCTCTTTTGTTTTCTTTAGACAAAGCCAGGAATCTATGAAGGATGCCTTCTACTTCAAGATCATCAAGACGTTTTTCACACTCTTGGAGTGCCTGATATGCTACTTCACGCTGTTTACTTGATAAGTACGGGGGCATGTCGAGTAGCTGTGTCCTGTACATATTGACTGTTGGTGCATCTGAGCTCTTTATGTCTTGATTGCTAGGGATATTTGTGCTTAGCCAGTCAGCGGCCCTCTGTTCTCTTTTGGCACCTATGCACTCCATAATACCAGAGTAAATATGTTCGTTATCCAAGGGCGGAGCATCATCGGCAAATGCTTCATAATTCTGTTCCTTACATCGTCTAGACAGATTAGTAAAGGCATCCTCATCAAGGGAGTCGTTGTCCAATTGATTATGATGGGTCTCAATTAAATCAAGCTGTCTCTGCACCAATTTCAGATCCTCGACATTTCGCTCTTGTCCTTCATATACTTGTATTAGGCTTGCAACTTCGTTCCTCCAGTTGGCTATGTCGCTAAGAGAGCTTAACTCTCTAATATTGAATACTGCAGTTGTTCTTGATTTATAGAGTTCAAGCTGATCTTTACAAGACGTCGCGAATTCTGTTAGCTTCATGGCTGCACTTCTTATGTCGCTTTGATCGATATCCTTATCTTTTCTATCCTTCGCCTTATCCAGACGCTCGTAGAACTCTTTGGCTTGACATAACCAATCATTTAGTACGGAAACCTTCGTTTCATTAGTAACTATGCTAGTTAGGATCATGTTGTCGATGTCAGATGTTGCGGTGCGAAGCTCAGTTAGGAAGTCAATATGCTGTTCAATTCGGTCTACATGTTCATCCAACTGCTGTCTTTCATCTTCAAAGCCGAGCTTAGAAAGGTTACCGCCGATGTTGACCCGCATTCTATATTTGAAGTCTTCTAATTGCCCTCTATTGAAAACCTTCTGTTGACGTAGCCATTTGCTGAATCGACCCTTAGTCTCCTGTCGTGCATCAGCATAATGATTCTGTACCTCGTCTACTTGCTCTGCTGTCCATTCTCCTTGGTTACGCCTCATATAGTTGTGAATACCTGCAAGATCTGCAGCTCCCCATGATAGGCGAGGAAAGTCATCAAAATCAATGCCTCTTTGGACTTTCTCTAGAGCCAAAGCGAGTTTCTCTTCGAATTCTCGAAGCTTTCTCGCCGCCATGCGAGCGTCAGTCCGAAGGTGTTCACGTCTATAATACAGTTGCTGAGGCACAGGTATTCGCTTGTCTAAATCCTGTTCTCTGACGAGAAGACTTTCTTTTTCCACTAATGTATCCGCCAATTCCCACTGGTCTAGAACAAGCTCCCACTCAGACACGCTCTCCTTAGAAACTTGCACAAGATCAGTCGCCCCAAGTATCGAGGAAGAAAGGAATTTGCCTGGCAAAGCATTCTGAAGCCACTTGTCAGTACTGATGGCTTGACCGTTCTGGTACAATTGAAAATCATTCTTCCTGCTTCCTACGAAGTAAGCTAAGAGAAGCCCTGCAGAGGCAATATTGCATCCGTAGGGAGGGCTGTGTAGCACTGTCATTGCTTTTCCCATACTCATCGGGACGCGGTCCCCATCGCCTTCACCGTGCAATTCGCTCTGAAGAACTTCGATTATGTGATTTACTTTCTTATTTGACGGAATCCTTCGTAGAGAACCGTCACTGCCAATGATACCCCATGCCTCAACTAGTACCTTATGAGCTCGATTGCGCTGTTGACGGCTTCGACTAGTTATCCAATCATGATCCAGCGTTCCTGTGAATAATGCCCTTGTGAAAGACTGATTGTCTCTTGCAGCATTCCCCGTTGCAGTGTGAAATCCATCAAAGGGAAACGGTATCCGGTTAGGATAAACCACATCGAATAGATGGGCCAATATATTCATGATTCGAGAGCCGGTAAGCTGTCTATTTGTTGCGGGGACTATGTGTTTCGCTCTCTCTAGTTCGGAAAACTGATTCTGCATCTCTTGTTCTAGGCTATTTCTTCTTTCAAGTATAAAATGCTCATATTTCTTTGATTCTTCTTCATTCATCTGATCGTCTAACACCCAATACTCAGCAATCCTCTGTCCGAATGTACCGTCGGTATCGTAGAGAAGCAGCACTGCAAGTGGTATGCCAGTCTCAAAATCAATACCCTCTTCCTCCATGGCTAGCCGGATGGTCTTGAGGGTGCTTTCCTTTATGGATTCAATGTTGCTTTCAGGCCCTACATAACAGTAGATTAGCTGACCCTTTTGTTTGTCTACCTCAATCGAATCGCGCCATGTTCGTACTGCAAACCTAATCTGCCCTTTAAGGATGGATACGTTTGCTACATGAATTTTGTAATTCCATTCACGAGTAGATATCATATTCTCAGGACCGAAATCGGTATTATATGTTTTGCCAACTACGCCCCAATCAACACTCTTCTGCGTAAAGATTTCAGCGCGCCTCGATGAATCAATGTCTGCAGCCCTTACCCCCAACTGTTGGAGAAACGTCTTCCTCGGAATAGCATCGCCTGCAATTTCGTACTGGTTGAGTAGGTCATTCCATTCCAATACTGCATATTCACGTTCTAATGAATGCACCGCAGTCTCTATTGACTCGCTTTTTTGGCCACTAAGCATGACCAAAGCCTGTATATAGTCTTGTTTAGACTCAACCTTGATTCCAATTTTTGCCGATATTAAGACAGCCCTTAATGCCATTTTCTCATCTTGCAACAGCTCATTCTGGTATTTTCTAAGCACACTCTCATACCCATGCGCAATGGCCCCTTGCTGCCCGTATCGCTCTGTGGTAAGGAACTCATTAATCATGTCCTGATTACAAAGATCAACAGGAGTTATGGTTGCCCCAGAGCCGAATTCCATGTCCTCAAAGCTACGGTATGCATCTGCGAGAAGTGAAAGCGCAGAACGCTGCTGAAGCGACTTTCCAATAGATGCAAGTTTATGCAGTGTCCAAGTTGAGCACGGGTGAAAAGGCCAACATCCTTTACATATAACCCTGTCAAATCTATTCTCGTCCATCCATAGTGCATGATTCTTCATATCAGGAAACCAACGTTTCATTAGCATCTGAATAGAACGTGTATTCTCCCGGGTTTGAGCAAGATACTGTTCTAGTGCTTTATCATCTCTTTTTTCTAGCAAGTTTGCCATTAGTGTTTCCAGATTGGTAGATAGTCGAACTTTACGCACAGCATCATAACGAGTTACGTAACGGTTTAGGTCTTCACGCATCTCAGGTGCGACACGCGATATGTAAGCTTTCAATTCATACTGAATAAAACACAACAGAAAGACTCCATCAGCATTGGCTTGCACACATTCAAAAAGCTGCTGTAAAGCTCCAGAGCCGGCAACATGAGGCTTCTGAACCGAAAACTCCAGATAACGTCCAAATTCATCAAACATGATTACTATGCCGGCAAAAGGTTTACCATCACCGCAATATGTTTCCTTAGTAACGCGGATAAAATCATTAAGAGATTCCAAACCGACAGCTCGAATAGGGGCACCCATTTTGTGTTGATAGATGTCGCTTACTTTTATGAAAGTCTCTTCATCTTGACATCTTAATTCTTCAATGATTTCGTTCATTTCACAGCATTTGCCAAACGCATCTGCAAACTCCTCCTTCAGTGCGGAGAAGAATGATTCTGTGAAATGAATTGCAATCCTAAAACGTCGCCGTAAGTCCTCCAGAGGTGTAGTGTCTAATCCATTCTTATTCAAGATCCGCACTATCTGACGTATGATTTCTGCGCTTAAATCGAAGTCTTGCATACCGTTAAGCGCGATTACCAGGAATGGGCGATCTGACGCTTTTATTATCTCTTTTGCCTGCTTTCCGATCTTCGCATCAGCCATAGACATATTGCCAAGAATCTTATCTGAAACAGAAGAGTCAGGGGCGCTAAGTAAGCAGGCAAGTGTTATGGCAAGATGAGATTTGCCTGTTCCGTATCCCGCTATAGCCATGGTGAATGGCTCGTCAGGGTTCTGTCCGCTGATATGTTCGAGAATATCAAGCGTGAATGTGGCAGTATCCACTAGACTGTGGCCTGTTACGCTTAGATCCTCCCTATCAACGCCATGGTATGTGGGACCATGAAATACGTAATGTTCAGCAGCCTTGCTGGCTAACTCCCTGTCTTCTTCAAACCATCCTAATTGAACTGCACCGTCAAAAAGAAGGTCTTTTCGGAAGCGTACAGTATCTGCCAGCCTCATGGCACTCAATCCCCTTTACTACGCAATCTCAGAGTAGATAAGCGGCCATACGTCATTTGCATTGGCCCTCTTCTCGATTATCCAGGGTTGCATTTGACGATCTATGGATATGAAGTTCTTCCTCTCAGCAATCGAAAGTACACATTCAATATCAGACTGGTTCCAAAGGCAAATATCAAACAAGAGAGTCTCATTGTTGAAGTCAGACAATGTTACCTGGTTTTGCCCTGGGAAGAAGGTTTCCATGAGGTGAAGTATATAGGCGGAATATGGTATAGCATACGCATCAAACACTGGTGCTTTTTCCCTAATGACCGTTGTTCTATCGATTGTTAATGCGCCGCTTCTAGCTAATGCTTCCTGCTCCACATATGTCAACACTAGCGGACCTGTCCTTCTCCTAGTTTTTGTGGGCCCGAATATCGTGACCAAATATTTCTCAAGCTGGTCAGTACTAAACCTTGCACCCAGAGTGTTTCGTCCCTTTGCAAACACTTCATGCCAAGCCCGTGCACCAGTATAAGAGGAGCATAAGTTCATGTGAGCTATCCACTGTGTCACCTGCTCCCCCAAGAATCTATCTTCGGCATAGACTATGGCACCAAAAGAAGTGAGGGTAGGCTTCTTCACCAATTTCTCTTCCAAACTCGCAAGTTCAATTAAGTTCATGCCTCTGGCGTAGTCTATAGTTGCATGAGCTTTCCCAGACGATTTACCCATAGGAATACCAGTCTGTTCAGCTATCTCATCTAGTGTACCTTTACTACCCGATGCCGCATATTGGAGAAGAGAAGAAACGTAACGCCTTTCAGGAATAAATGTCTGATGAAAATTGATCGGCAGCAATCCACATAAACCTCCTAAATCCTATCCTCCAATGACTTAATCCGGATTCTGAAGCTTCTGCCAACCTCTAGTCTGTTTACTTTTCTGTCTAGAGCATGACCAAGAGAATAACATTCCCCCCGCTTCAGTGATGATAGACGCTCTACCCATTCATTCTGTGACATATTGGTGGAATCGGCCAGTATTTGGGCAAACGATCTGACTTCTGTATCTGCCGGCTTGAAGAAAAGCTTATGACAGGCCTGAAAGAGCCGATCTCTTTCTTCTTTGGCCAGATTGCTCATAGTCTGTGTAGCAAGTATGAGGGAGATACCAAATTTCCGCCCTTCGGTTAGGAGCTGTCCTATTGGACTGTCGAGCCCATGATCTAGATTCTGAATCTCATCGAGCACAACAACTCTTGGGCGATCCTTGTTTCCATTAGCCCTATAGTACCAGTAGAAATCAAACAGAGAAAACTCTGTGATCAGCCGAGCGCTATCCTTAGTGAACCCTGCCATTTGAATGATGTGGCATCTTGAGTCGACGTCTGTGAAAAGTCTCTCCCAGCTTTCTTCATCTTCTTGGCCAAATGGATTCATGTCCACAAAGGGCCGTATCTTGCTCAGGAGAGTCATAGCGGACGTAGCGATAGGCCCGCCTTTATGCTGAGCCTTGTCTAACCGGATCACTAGTCCTGCCAAATCGAAGTTATCGCCCTCTTCATCTACACCGTCTCGTATAGTCTTGTAGAGAACAGATCTCTGCTGATCGCCTAATTCGTAGACCCCTGCAAATAGATCTGCAACTCGCCTAGCAATACCCGCTGAAGTCTCTGGTAGCGGCTGATCATCGATATAATCGCATTGGCGTCGAAATGGGTTTATTGGTACGGGTGAAGTCCTCACTACATGCTGAACAGGACGAAGACTCTCAACAATTAGCGGCTCTAGCTGCGCTGTACTGAATCCATTGGTATAATCCACTATTAGGCTATTTTGTCCAGCCTTTGCAAGTTCCCATAATAAGGCCTGAATGGTATAGGTCTTACCTGTACCGGAAGCGCCAAAAACAATTATATGCCGATTGGGCAGATCTGGATGACCGAATTCCCAGCAGACTTCTCTACCGCCCATCGTGAAGCTACCAAGGGGTATGTAATTCGGAATTCTACTAGGCAGTTCGACCTCGTTCTTGTCGTCATCTTCCGTGATATCATCACTAGATATTGCAGCAGTTGCCTCAGGTTGTGCTGGTACATTCGCCCGTCCTCCCCGCGGATCTACCTGGATGCCACTTGAGATAACCGGGTCTTCTGCAAGTCTAGTGTATTCATAGGAGAGACTTGAGTCGTTACAGAACAGATCCCCTGTGGCATTCTCAAGACATACCTTTATAATAAAGTCTTTACCTGCAGTAGCTACAGAAATAGTGAACTCCTGATCGTCCAGATCCAATTGCCAGCTGGATCTGCAGTACATTGTAGATGTTTCGATATCAGTCCAGAAAGCTACCGCCGCTGCCTGCCATGTTATGTTAAAGTAGCCATCACTTAGACGTTCAAGAGCCCTGAGAGTCGCCCTGTACTCTGGTCGTCTCGTCGCGCCTTTACCAGCAATCAAACGGTGTAATTGCATCCACCAGAACCGTTGATCGGGCATCATGTCGCCAATACCTATAGGTTTGGTGCTTTCCCGCGGTCGGAAACGAACAGCTAGTTGCTTTATTCCATTTTCAATCTGTTGTCGGGCTTCATCTAGATGTGCAGATGATTGCATGCCTAGTTTACACTCAATAATTTGAGCTTCAATATTAAAATAACCGTCGACTATGTGCGCACGCAACCTCAACAAATCAGGCCTCTTTCGCTCCTCCGCATAATCAAACCAGTGCCAGAATGCATCTAATGAGATAATCTCATCACAAAACGCCTTGTCGTCTTTTGGTAAGAGCTTCCTCACCAGAGAATACGCCATGTAATCCCGAACATACTCAGATCGTCCCGTTGCCTTTACTATTGATAGTCCTGCCATGTGTTTTGCTTCTTGAATCAGGCTCTCTGCAATCTGTTTGGCGATTTCAGATTCTACCGGTCCAAGTAGTTGAGATACCTGCAAACCGATCTTCGTACATATATCATCCATAGAAAATTGCTCAGTAGAAATCGTATAATTGTTTTCGCCATGAGATCCAACGCCTGCACCAAAGCCGATTATTTCACGTGAAAGACGGTCCTGTTTAGAGGACTTTCTTAGCAACTGCTCGTCTATGCAAGGATCTATACAGACTACCCAACCGCTCTTATCATGGGCAACATCCATGACTCCTAACCACGGCTGAAAGTCACAGGTGTTGATGATTACATGGGCCTGGCATGGATCCCTGTGACCCTTTTGAATTCTAGCCATGACTTCTGCGTGTAACGCACCTAACTGAAAACGCTGGTTACTTAAGATCCTCTCCCGCTTGCAATCCATGCCTCCGCCGCTGACTCGGCAACAGATCTTTTCAAGAATCGGGAATTTCCTGTAATCCATTTGTGCAGGTTTGTTTTCACCAAGTAGCTCGAAATTACTTGCATCAGAACCGATGAAGCTTATGAAGAACATTACATCTGAGCAAGAGTCTCTTATCAGACTCTCAAGCTGCTCAAAATGATTCTCGCTTGAGATTACACGGTATGAAATCGATATCTCACAGTTGCTGTAGTGTCGTTTGGAAGGGGACAATTCCGCTTGTTGCCAACGCTCCTTCCAGGCTTTCACCCACCTTAGTAAAGCAGAATCGCACTGACTGTCTGAAAACATAGTTAGCCTAAGCGAATAAATCCTGTCACTTCGCTCCTTCGCAATATAGGCAAGATAAGAATTAATACCTGCAATTATTGGCTGGATATCTCCACCGCAATATGCTCCTACACTAATTCCATCATCGGCAAATTCATGCAGGTCTCGATAGTCCCTTAGTACCCGCAAGATAAGCTGTGACGATCCGGTCTCTCTAAACAAATCTGTATCCGTGATGTCCTCATCTTCGTCAGTGCTCTCATCCTCTAGCAACAATGTAGCGGTGACCGATGAGAAATCCCCATTGCTATGGCCTACCAAATGCATGTAGTCATAACTACTAACGCTAGTATCAAGGGTAAGCCTTGAATCGCTGAGAATCCCAAATACAGGCCAGTGCATTCCGGATAGCTCAACCACACTATCCCAACGCTTTTCTGAAAAAACGTTACCTGCAGATCCCTCTAGTGCAGTACTAGCATAGTGACAGAAACTCTCGCATAAGAATGCATGTTGATTGACAATCATTTCTAGTAGAGCAGGGTGTAGAGGTGTGACCAATACACCTTTCAAATGCTTATTCCAAACCCACCCTGGATCTTCCAGATTATCCTCAGAGACTATCATGAACGCCTTCATTAGAAGGGGACCCAATATGCTCTCATCGCTCCTCTCAAGATACGCCTCAAATGCTTCATGATAGGCAATCCTAAGCTCATCATATTTCCCGTATAAAGCATTAAAAAATCCATGTTCACAGAGTTCCTTGACAAATACTTGATGAGATATAGATAGTCCAATTAGGAGATCTGCAATGTCATCCGAATCATCCATTCCTTCTGAGGCCAATAAGTTGACCACGGAACGTTTCTCACTTTCCAAGGCCATCCCGGTAATCCTATTAATGGACTCTCTATCTCGAGCCATGAAAACCTCATTCATGTAAGGCACAGCAAAAACTGGTAGGGAATTACTGCCTTCTCTATATCTCTCAAAAGCCCAATCATACAACTCCACTAGTAGACGGCTCTGATGATATTGAGGCAAAACCCAACGGAATTCACGCATAAATGGTTTTCGATGATCATGGCCTGAGAGCAAAACTTGAAATTTCAGAAACGGTTTCGCTGTACTATGCTTCCTGTACGACAGACGGCTCTCCTCTCGCTGAGGTGAAAGACAGGATTCTATGTCAATGACACCATCGTGGTTAGCTTTGGTCCTTAAGCGAAGTTGATCTTTCAAGAATCCATCAATCCCGCCCAAAACTTTACACAGAAATGTCTTTGCTGAATCAGCGTCATCAAAGTTGTGCCTAAACTCTACACTCTCCAAGGTCACCTGACTAATATCTCCAAAAGTCAACGTTGGAGAACTCTTTTTCTGTTTTCCCAGCTCTCTGAGAGCAATCCACAGTGCATGAAGAAAGACTTCAGGTGGCAGGCCCGATATGTCCTGGATTCTACGTGGTGTCGGTGGACCGTTGCGAATTTGATAACCAAGCACATCATTGTACATGTAAATGAAGTCAACTGTCATCAATTGTTCTTTACAACTCTCAGATCCATTCTTGACATAAATTTCAAGCGCATTGAGAAAATCATTGAATGGATCTTCGTACGTTGCAAAACAGCCTAACACGTCTCTGTGAAGATCTGGCGGCTGATTTTGGATTTGTTGTCTGTAAGCCTCTACTATCTTCAGCTTTTTCAATCTTTCGGCAGAGTCTAGAAACATATCGTACTTAAAAAACGAATTTGCCGGCTCTATGTAGCTGCTGAACCTGCGTTTGGGTGAACATTGATGAACAAGGCCTATCATGGGAGGTAAATTGAAGAACGGGAGACTTTCCAACACGATTCTATATGCATCCTGTCCGATTTCCGCAGCTGAGAAGTCTAGGCTTTCCAGGAAGTTGCTCACACCTAGTATACTTACCAGCGTATTGTTGTAAATACTGTTCAACACGTCGCAGATGGCAACAACGTAGCTATGAGAATCATCAAGGTTGACATAATCCTTCAGGCACTTGCAAACCCAATCTCTGAATGATTTCCTCAAGCATTCCTCCCATACTGCAGGTTCATTCAGATGGTAGAAATCCTGTAGACTACCTTTTTCATCAATATGCTCATAGCCGGCTAACAGGACTACCAAACAATCGCAGTCCTGAGGGCTCGCTATGTTCCGTAGGCGAGTTAGGTTGTCCTGTTCGTCGTACCAATCCCTGTCTCGGATATGAGTAAAGCAGACCTTTTCATCTTCTGTTCCCTCTTGCCATTCTTTGCCTAGCCTGTATGCTATTCCGTATTCCAACCTTATACTGCGACTGAGTATCCTCCGAAATTCCTCCTCAAGCCTACATCCTATCTTCAATAAGAGCCTCGCAGGGTATGAAGGAAGCACTACCCTATGAATCTTTGACTCACGGTTAGTACATTCCAGAATCCTCTCGACTATGGTGTCCACGACATATTTCATAGAATCATCCCTGTCCTAATTCATGATATTGCCAAAAGGATTATGCACAATCGAACATGCATCCGAAAGCTCTGTCAAGAATCCGGCCGCTCGCAGCATTTGAGACAACCATGACTCGTTTTCCCCGGATTGAACATAATCATTGGCAGGCAATCCGCTCCAAATCGTGGCATCTTCGAGCTGGCTTCTTTCAATGGCAATACCATAATGATAATAAAGGCGTTCCAAGAACTCATCATATGTCCGCCTCTCACCAGGCCTCAAAAGAGCCATTACCATATAGCGTAAGACTCTCTCAGTCATCACGAACCGCGCAACACCCCTACGAGGAATAATAATACCTAGATTGGTTCCTAAAGAGCGAAACATCTTGTGACCATATCTGTTATCTGCCTCCACATAGCGGGCTTTGACCTTCTGGTCGTCTTTCAAGCCATCCCTGATGTACTCCTGAAGAGCATCGACGCGCAAAGCTTTCTGGATCAGCCCTTGAGTTACTCGTAGATTCCTTCGTGAAGCCAAACGTTGCTGCTTAGAAGATGAACTTGGGGACGAGAATATCCAGGCATATCCTAATGGAGCATCTTTGACTGAATTCGTCGCCTCCTGTGCATATCTGGCACTCTGAGCGCAGAGACTTCGCAAGACCTGTAATGCACATCCAGTCATCACAAGCTCGAGCTTGTCAACTGGATCTAGCTTTGCAGACAAAAGCCGGTTGAGTTCTACCGCAAACAGATACCCCTCAGGCCAACTGTCTCGGGGGCACCACTCGCAGGTCAGTCTCTTAGAATCTTTATTAATGTGCACGTATGTATCCTTATCGAAACTCTCTATATAATCAACAAGATGATTTAGAGGCTCCGTACATGAACCATATAGCTTCAGAAACCCATTTTGTAATGACGAATGTAATATACTTAAGTCTACTTCATCATCACTAAAAAACGGCCTAGCATCTCGTATGAACGCACTGATATGTCTATTTTCAATTGACAGAGCATTACATAGCTGAAGGTAAAGCACCTCACCACCGCGGGCTAGGAAGTCTCGCCTTGTGGTGCTATAATACTTATTAAAGTTAGAATCAGCCACAGATTCTTCCCAGCTTCCGACATTATTCTCTCGTGCGGTGGTTACATTCCAAATAGTCTCCTGGGTCAACAGACCGCTAGATACAGGATAAAAGGTCTGTGCGCACCAGGTTCTGCCAAACCCAGCACCCTGAAACCCTCTTAGGAGATCTTCTATGCATTCCCGTATCTCTTCCTGAGTCCTATCGTGAGACTTAATACTTTCTCGAAACTTGGTTGTAAGCTGCCTATAGTGTTTTCTGTGAATATCATGCCGTTTAGAAACGGGAGAACAACCCAAAAAACTGAAAAGCTTAAGGTTTAACCTAATCTTCGGTCTGTAGTGTAGCGGTGGCGTAGCCCCAGCAGGATTCGACCATTTCCTTAGAACCTGAAGGCTAGGAAGGGGGGATTCGATCAACTCGTCACTAAAAATCCATTTGTCTGAAAACACTATAGACAGTAATTCAGACAAATACTCAACAACAGTTTGCTCTTTGACAAAACGACGTCCAAACAATCTAATGGCTGGGTTATAGGGTTCATCTTCTCCGAATCGAGGAAAAGGTTGGGGTAATACCATTAGGTCACCTCCAGATAATCATCAGTTTGTTGCAGTCTCATTACCTGAAACTCATAGTCATGACCTATCCGGAGTAGAGCCAAATGATCCTGACTGTCTTTCCTAGCTCCCTGATCGTTGCTATGCTTTTCAAGCAGTTCGACCTTGAATCGATCTAGCCTATCAGCATAGTTAGCAGTGAGCTCCTGAGTAATCTCACCTTGATACCTACGTGCTACGTAGTCAAAGAATGGTAAGTCTAGAAGCATCCTAACTCCAGTACGTGTGTGGACTAGGCAAAACACATAACTGATAGTTCTTCCCAGTTGATATCTTGGCTCAAGCTTCAACTCGAAGTCCTCTTCTCTTAGATCCGCAAGTATCATCTGTGTCCTAGCTCGGTTCCTTCGATGACTCAGGGTAATGTATAGGTTTTTTATGTGCCAATTTGCTTCGGGCAGACGAACCCCGATGAAATGTTCTTGAAGTACTTGCAGGATGCGCCATCGGTGTTGCCTCTCCAGCAGCGTTGGAATCTCACAATCTTCTTGCGTGTATTTTATGAATTCAAGTAGTCTCGGGGATCTCAAGAAGCTGCACACATATACCTCTTCATCTCTATCGCCGAATAGGCCAAAGAAAAACATGAGGCGCCTTATCTGCTGGCGACGAATATAAGGATCCATTTCTGGCTCATTTAGAAGTCTGTCGTATATTATCTCAGCCTCTTTCGTCAGCGACCATAGCCGTCTGTCTTTAGTCAAAAGCTCTCTCTCAAATTCTGGATTCAGGATAATCCCAAAATCGGCTTGTCGTAGGCAGCGGATAGGCAGCTGCTGCATAGCTTCAGGTGCAATTTCGTTCCCGTTATCTCCAAAAAACCGATTAATGAACACCTCCTCCAAAGAACCGGCTTGTCGGGCAATATATGACATACTACCGATATCATCGCAATTCAGTCCGGCAGTGATGGCATATGCTAAATGGCCCGTTATCTGTCTCATGGTGAGCCTAACATCGTATTCGTATAATCGGCGATAGACAAAGCTTATCCGTCTACAAATAATATCCAACCCATTTCGAAGAAGAGTTGCATTACGGGTAATAGGACATTCTTCGGCCGATCTGCATTGCGTACACTCGTCCCAGTTCCGTGGGTCAAGCATTCTCTTGAAGACTTCGCATGCTGTGTCAATACTATCGGTTCTCCCAATGTTGATTACCAGGAACTTATTATTGAGCACAAATTCAGGTTTGCTTGACTGAAGGGCCGTAAGCAGTTCGCTTTCATCAGCTCTCGCTCCATCCTCTCGCAGCCTTCTGAAAGTCTCTAGCAACTTCCCGGTATTCGAGATGACTAAGTACCTGTCCGCTGTGTTGTCAATAGCTTCTTTCAGTATTGCGACACGATCATCATTACCTAATTCGCTGAAATCTTTGATAACCACGAGATGAGCCTCAGGTATTTCCTCTCTCGGAGACAGTAATTGAGGACTCGTGCCTTTTACTCTGCCAACTACCTCAGCCGCGATAGTCGTCTTTCCATCGCCCGCATTCCCAGTAAGGATGACATTAACTCCCTCGTCAATCAGTACGTTATACACATGTTCAGCAATAGGATTATCAACGTATATCCGTACAAAATAATCGTTTCCGAGCTGGGACTCTGCAGTAGCATTCTCATTGGCTGCAGATGAATTAGAGAGCGAATTAAGATACTCCACAAATGGATTCTTCATCATTAATCGTACCTCATTTGCATGTTCCTTCCGTCGATTCACATGAACAGACTTACGGCCCTCTACTCTCTCTGATCGTTCAGGTGCTTCATCATACTTATCTCTGTCCTTCGGAGGGGCACTAGCCTCTTCCTTGTCGCATTTCAGGAAAGCATCATGCATTTCTTCAATTGTACTGAATCTTTCATGCGCTTCAGTGTTCACGGCTTTGATTAACCAAGGTAAGCATTGCCGAATCTCTTCACAAACGTTCTCAGGAGTCTTCGGCTCATCCCCGATAGCAGGATTATCGTACGGTTTACATCCTACTATCCATTCCCATAGTGTCACACCAAGTGCAAACAGATCTCCACTTTGTGAAAACTGCATGTCTGTGCCGCGTATGCTATCCGGGGGCACATATCCAGTGGTACCTGCAAAGAAATCCACCCTAGGCTCGCCAGCGATTCCGCAGTCTATAAGCACTGCTCCATTGTTGTTGGTTAATAGGATATTCTCAGGCTTTATGTCGCTGTGAAGAAGTGGTCTCGGATTTCCATCATAATCCTCGTACCTGTGGAAAGCCTTGACAGCCTTCATCAGACATAGTGCAACTTTACGGAACGTATTGATATCAGGTCTGTGATTTGCGTCGATCATTGCCCTCATGGATTTGCCGCCTATGTAGTCCAGAACCAAAAAATACCGATCCCTGTTCCAATGTCCGAGGTTATCGCAATTCACAACGTATGGACACTTGATAACAGACGTAATTCTGTATTCACCCATAATTCTTTCCTTAGGCACTTCCTTGTTAAACACTTTCAGCGCCACAATACGACCATCGAATGTCTCTGCTTTGTAAACTTGAGATTCCTTACCCACGCCGATGAGTCTAATTATTCTGTAGACATCGTGGTCATCGTCAGGCTGTAGCTTCGCATTGTGCGATGGGGTGGTCACACCGATCTCTCTTTTGTCGGTATCCTGACTAAATGCAAGAATAATTGCTTGTGCATCTTTCAATCTCTTACGGCGGTTAGCCACTATCATTCCTTTGATTGCCATGATGATCCTATCAGGCAACTTCTTTACATACAGTTTGTTCACTGCATCATCAGACAAAGCGCCACCTTGGGCAATGAACTCCCTTGTGGTTGCAAAAGGCTTGGCGCCCATGAACATTTCGTACGCGATCACTCCTAGACTGAAAAAATCCGTTCCCTCGTCTATGTCTTGACCGAGAAGAATTTCGGGGGCTGTATATCCATCGTCCCTAATTACGGATGCATCAGGAATAACCGTGAGACGATTATCTTCTACCTGATAAGAAAGATCGAAATTCATTAATTTCGGAATACCATTCATGATCAGTATGTTTTCTGGCTTGACTGCCCGATGAATGACATCAGCCTCGTGTGCTGCGTGAAGCGAGAGAGTGATCCCTTGGCATATGTTTAGAGCTGTTTCTTCATCGAAATCTCCATTGCATTTGTGCATGAGATCACGTAGAGTCCCGATTTCAGACCAATCCGACATCTCTATGATATCGCCAAAGTCATTTGGAACACGCCATACTCTATGAATATTCGGATGGTCCTCCATTTCCGATACGGCACTTAAGGTATTTGTGGCCTTCTTAACGAAGCGTGCCTTCTCCTTATCTGTCACATCAAGGGGGGGCCGAAAGATTCGGAAACGATTCAAACCCCTAGCACGGCCATCCGTGGGTCTTGCTATCAGTTCTATGCACTCGGGTGTTTGATAGATGTAATCTACAATCTCGTAGCCGGGAATGGTATAGTGTATTCCTCTCTTGGGTCTAGCAAGGCCTTCAAGATGCTGAATAACGAAGTTGATCTGCCTGTCATCAAGTATGGATCCATCGGACAAGTCATCTTTCTTTCTGAGATATGCCATGAAAGTGGATATTGAAGAAAATGTATGATTGTGCTTTTCTGTTTGTTCTGCAACACTTGGGGTGCTAGCTCCCTCCACGACACTTTCAGGATGCGTCAAGATTACTATTGACTCAACCCACAAGTCTGGATATGTCCGAAATTGATGCTGATAAATGCTCTTGAGGACTTGACACTTACGGTGGTTACTTCTGTGCGGGGATGGCACATCGTTAGTATGATTCCGTATCCAATGATAAGGCGCGATCATGATATGACCTGACCAGTGCTTAAGTTCAATGACATAGATCCCTGAATGAGCAACGAGAATGATATCACATTCAAGATAACTCCCGGTCGCATCATCATGAATTGTGGTATTAGAGACAAGTTTACCGATGCGTTCGCTCTGAATGCGATTCCTTATCTGATCTATTACAATCTGCTCATGCCTAAATAAACTAGTTCCTGCTTGTACGGTTCCGGCATACGATCGGCTCTCTTCAGCTACACCCGTTGAATTTCCCGTTTTCCTCATACACCTCACCTTATTTCAGGATATTCGTCGTATCGATCCCCCCAAAACCCAGATCACTCAGAACATTCACCAGTCTGTTATCATTCTCTTTCCTCCAAGTAGAATCAAGATTCAGCTCAGGAGGCTCGCCCTGGATATCTCTCAAATGCAGGTACATGTCCTGCCTCTTGCCTCGCCATGTATAGGTTCTGCCATCAGAATGGTTTTCTTCATACCAGCATGCCTTCTCGAATTCATCTGGATGGTATTTCTTCAGGCCCCTCCATTCATCATCAGATTGAAAGAAGCAGAAATAGCATCCCGATCTACTACGCCACTTATAGTAATCAGGAAGACCCAACCCAGATTGATCTAGAATCCTGACTACGTCCTGAAGCGTTATCCCGCCATCCACAAAGGGATACCTAGGTATGATATTGCCCTTGGTGTTCTGATAACCATCCCGATCCTCGTCCGCACGAATTGCAATGTAGCTATGAGTCAGGTCATCACCAATATAGGCTTCATAGGGTCTGAGTTTAAGTTGCCGGGTACACCATCTATTTTGGGGTGAAGGCAATACTCCGTTGTAGTATTTCAGCCAGTAATCAAAGTCCCTCTCGGGTTTAATCACCGTAATATCGATGCCAAGAACAGCCCTGATTCTATCCAGATACTGGTAGGTTTCGGGCAACTCGCACCCACTGTCAGTAAAGACATATTCCAGTTCGATATCGGGGCGGTTTTCGCGCATATAGACTGCTAAAGCTGCGCTATCCTTCCCTCCTGAAATCGCAAGTATGTGTCGTTCCGTCCTTGCTTTATGGCATTCAATCTCTTGAGACATTTATGTCACCCTCAAAGAGCTTTTCCGCCAGACCTACAACAATTGACCATGCGTCCCTTTTCGGCAAGTTCAAGCCCACGACTGTACTAATTACTTGGTTCACTTCAGAGTCTTCTGTACTGTTGGCCATGACTGCCTGTCTTCTGACTCCTCCGTCCGGCATTCTCAAACTCACTAATCTAGCATTGCTCGGGATGGTAGAACCATATACGAGCGCCAGGTGCCTCAGTTGCTCTATCCGATCAGCATAATCTCGTAGGCGAACCGAGAACATATCAAGATCATTATCTCTCCATGAAGTCACAGGCTTCTGGATCACTATTGCAGCTACGCTGTTTACCCAATCGCTGAGACTATCGTAATCTTTTGATAGAGCCTGCAATACGATCCTTAACTCATTGTCATCACAAATCTCAATTAGCGGCTTTATTCGACTGCGCTGCTCTATGTAGAATTCCTCCAGGTCCTTGCATTCAAATGCTCTAGGGACAATCCTACCTACGGCATCCTTAACATCCTGAGCAAGGTCATCATAAGCTCGTGCCAATTCACCAAGTGAGTCTTGCAGTCTGCTTTGTAGAATATCCAGCCACTCTTCATTCTCACTATTCAGTGTTCTAGGTTCTACACCTAATGCTTTCGGTAATTCTCGAAAAAGGAGTTCTACCGGGTCTGCTGAGTTCGCAATCGCCGATCTTGCCTGCTGAGCCTCTAGAGAGACTTTTCTGGTCTGTTGCGTGTACTCAGGTAGTTCATTAACAAACTTGGATAGTGGGCCGACAACTCCTATCACTCTCGGGTTGCGAAGACCATCTTCCCTGTCTATCTCAGCTGTGTTTAGTACATTACGATATGCGTCGAAAACCTCTCTCTGGACATTTGTAGCAACGCATTCTTTGAGGGCGAATAAGTCCGGCCGTTTCAACATCAGCGCCATGTCCGCCGCCGAAATGTATGGCAAGTACTTACCTTCTTGAAACACAGCAACTTCATCAGACTTAACCAGAAGATACAAAGCAATGTATATGGGGGCCGGACCCTGCCTCATACCAAAAGGAGGTTTGTAAAGGTCGTCAAGCATGTCAGCTACAGTCACTCCGTGGCTTTCTGCGTCATTAATGCACTTGTCTATTCGCTGCCAAAGACATTGCAGATTTGGGTCATGCCCATCCAACGATAAATACCAGATTCCTGTATCATTGCCCTTGTTTTTCTTCTTATGCAGCCCTTGGGCCTTAAGCAGCGACAAATACAAGGCAACCTCAGGCGGAAAACCTTTCATCCCCAAACGTTCTTCACCGGCCCGTGTTGCCATGGCCTCTACTAGTTCACGGCGAGCCCGAGATGCAGCTGCTGATAGTTTGTGATAACTAATCATCTCGTTGCCTATGAAGGGGCTCTCACCATAGCACTCGTCACAAAGGACAGAGAGCGTTGAGGACAGCTCTCGACTATCATGTATGGGTACTTTCCTCCCGCCTTTGTACCATAGAGTATCCACCGAACCCGGAGAATAAAGCCGCTCTAGACGTTCATGAAACTCCTGTTCTGCCATCCCAATCCGGGCTTTGACTTCCCTTCTCGCTACGCTGTCATGCTCAAGCTCCGGGCTTTCATCAAGCACGGAACGAGCCGCTGCCAGGTCAAGAGCCAACTCATATATGATTCTTCTCGATCTAACATAAGCAACAAGTAAGGGTCTCCCATCCTTGCATTTTGTGGGAACACAGCTCAGCTCCGAAGTAGTCCCAAAAGAATAGACTATTAAACCATCAAGCCACTCATTTGGCTCTATGTCGTCCGTAAGCAACTCAGCATCAACCCATCGCCTTTCGAAACGCCTAGTAGTTCCTGTCTTGTAGGAATGACGCGATGCAATGAGAGGCGAAAGAGGAACATATTTCTCCAGAATTACATCTAGCGATCCAACCGTCAATTGTTCCTTTTTCTTCCGAAGTGCTTCATGTATGTCGAAATCCGAGCCTTCCCAAAGTCTATATTCGTCTGCATATTCTCTATAGAGGAGAATTCTATTCATCAAGAAACCATCAATGAGATTCTTAACGGTTTCTCTGTCTAGCCCATGAGAGTATTCCATAATGGCGCAGATAGTTTCTAGACTTGCCTTTACCCCCAATGTGCCCGACAAGAGGTTAAGTACTCCTACAGTCTTTAGCAAATCATATTCGTCACTTGATAGATGACTTGAACTGGTTATGATATCGTGTATCTCAAGCCATCGCTGCGATTCACTTCGACCTCCATAAGTAGTGGAAGCCATTCCAAAGAAGTAATCATATATGTAATCTAAACCCACAGAAGGCAGCCACCCCTCATTGCTGATTTCTGTAGAGTCTAGATAATTCGGCAATGCATGCAGATGTCCACTGCACATGAAAGCAAGAAGCGTTCTGTCGTTCTGGGCGTACTTACTACATAATTCTACTAATGTGATAGCTGTAAGTGGATGAAGTGGATACATGCCAGCTATGGTATCCCCAGTAAAGTGCTGTGCGATTTGCATGAAGTCTCTTTTAATTACCTGTTCAACACTAACAGCCCAATGCTCAATGCGTTTCTTTACCTGCTCGTCCTCGCTTTGCTTTAGGACCTTCTGCATCATATAAAGCAATTGTGAAGTTGACTCGACATATGATACGTCTTCGAATCGTCCTTGAATCTTGGCCCATTCCTGCTTCTGAAGAGTAGAAAGCCCAAACGCGTAATCATCAAAAGCTTGGTGTAGGAATACCCAAAGATAAACGGAGTCCATCTCGGCTAGTTGCTGAATGATGAAGATATCTCCTTCATCCGGGTGGTGAGCCATATAATCCAGGCATTTTCCAAACTCATCTATGATCACCACCATTGGGCTGTCTACTAGCTGTTTAATGCCCTTAAGAACCGCGATAAGTTCATCGGAGTCAATTCGCTTGCTCGTTACTAAGTCATTCAACAGTTCCACATATTGCTGAACACCAGGCAAATCCAAGTTAGCAAGAACGCTACGGAGCCCTCGTGCTAAAGTGCTGTTCACCGGCTCGTAGGCGGCGGTAACTACAAGACGCAAGACCCCCCCCTTAGCGTCAATCTCATTCATGCTGTTTGATATCCTGGCATGTAGTTCTGGATGAGAGCCATTGAGTTTCTCTAGCGCCATGGCTGTTAAAGGTTCATTTGCCGGACCTGTTAAAACTGCTAAGTAGTTCGCAAAAGTAGACTTGCCCATGCCATATGGTCCAGTTACAGACCATGCTGAGGCCTTCTCTCCTTCCAGAGCATCTGCAAAACGGCCAAGTATCTCCGCAGCCTTGCCGGTAATTTGATAGTTCTTAACAAGATCAGCAGAGTTGTGATCTCTCTCTAAATTGGTCGAGCGTGCCATATTCATGTCAGGGTACACAATGTCAGATACTTTCATTCTTCGACCGCCCCATGTAGTATTCTTGTAGTGCATCCTTGTAAAGTGTCGTGGATTCTCCCTCACAATGGAGTTGCGCATTCCCCAGGACATCAACTAATCTGAAACCGTCCAGTCTTTTCTCAGCTTCATAAAGATATGTCCCTACAGCACTTTCGGGTAGTTTGAAGACCACGCCAGGCGAATTGACATCATAGGTTAAACGATGAATAGATATTGTTTTTGAGCCTGGTACATAATGAGACATATAGGAGAAACATGAAGCTGCAAATATCAAGACAGGGAGGTTATGTTTGGGCGATATATTAAATCGAACTGACTTGGGTTCTTCTGCAGGCCTCATAATATGAAGCTGGGTAAATGGGCACTCGATTTCCCATTCGATTGCTGACTGGGCGTCAGTATACATTCGAATCATGCAGGAGGCATCCCGTTCAAAGGATTTCTCCGAAAGTGATGAGAGGCCCTCATACTTTTGAGCGTAATCTTGTATCACATTCGTAAGCTGCCGAATATTGAAACTCCATAGATTACAGCGATTGAACGCAAAAGACCAATTTACTGCATCAAGAGGCGGCACAAAGAGATGCCAATGAAGCAACCATAAAGACGCTACATCTTCAAGGTAGGGATCCCAACCCCCTTCTTCGCCATCACCGTCCCGGAATAGAATATTCCCTAGTTCTGTCGGCACCATGCCACCACTATCATTACTTCGCAGAACCTTAAAAGACTGACACCAGTATCTGATAGATCTGACCATATTCTTTCCAACGCCTAGTTGTTCTATAGCATTGGCAGCCCGGAAGATATCAGGCTCTCGACTTGCAGCGTCATATCCTTTCTTAAGCCAGCCATATCTAGGAGTAAACGTCTCATGCCTTCCTAATTTGCCTTGTGCCATGAATTCTTCATAACTCGGAACTGCAATTTTCATCTCTTGCTTTTCGTCCCTCCATGTACCTAATTACTTCATACCTCATGTTAGTCACCTTTCAGTCTGGTCCTCTTATCCAATATTGACCCAACTGAGTCTTGCATGGTTGGGAATCTGCCCCATAAATACATGTACATCAAGACATTAAACCCTATTGTGTTGCTACTTATGCAAAAGTATCTACATTGCTGCTTGGTGAGGTTACTAGGTAGATAAGAATCAGTTCAATAGAGCGGCGTAAGGCGCGAATAAAGAGAAGCATAAGAACTAATCTGTTCAGAACAATACAGCTATTATGAGATGACAATACCTTGTTTCTACATTCCATTGTAGTACTATACTGATATTCGTCACAAATATGCTATTCCCTGCCATCCTCGTCGAGAGTACACGTTTCGGCGTCGATTGCATACTGTCTGTATCTAGTCAATTATTGTGCAGATGCCTTTTGGCATGGAGCTTTCAATATCAGCGGTAGAACTTATACTATGATCTGCCAAGATCAAGATCCCACTCAAATCTCCAGCTCATACAAGAACGCGTCTATAGACAGTCTGTGTCTATGTCATGGATTGAACAATGCTGTAGTGAAGAGGATCTCTCATTAACCCGGAATATGAAGATTACGTTGGGACATTCTAGGTTAATATGACTTGCTAGTTAGTATAGATACAGATCAGTGCTCTCTCCTAATTACTCGCAAATACAACTTGGAGTAGGGGAATAAAGTAAACAGCCTGCCACAGGAAGCAGCACATACCGCACCTCCCCTGGCAGGCCATTTACATTATCCGTGCCGATATTCCGTTCTAAAAGTATGAGTCCATTCTTTTTCGCTCGTTTTCCGATTGTCTTGGATTGCCGGTGATTGCAACGAGGGGTATCAAAATTCGGCCACTAGCTTACGGGCCGGATTTTGCTAAGGCGACCCGCTTGGGGAGCCGTCCCCGAGTGCAACACCGGCAATCCTTGACGGTACGTACACTTTTCACATCTATATGTCAAATAACATCTCCACCACGGAGCGGATATCAGTTATGGAATTAACTTTCTCAAGGTTTACCGTGTCCGCCTTCGGACCGACTAGTATGAGAGGCACTTCTACATCAGTGTCAAGGAGGGTTCCGTGACTTCCCAATGTATAATCCATGAACAACAATGCCTCTATGAACATATACCCGCGTTCTGATATTGCGATAAGCGTAGGTGTACGCGGATGCTCTATGTGAAGTTCCGCACGCCTGGCTTTATCATCAATATCTATGACTTCGTCCACTCCTTCAGTCTGCCTCAACGCATCAGCAATCTTGTCTCTGTCTTCATCATCTGCCCAAACGTATAGGGCGCCTCCGTCAAGGGTCATCGGCACGTCCCTGTCTGTGATATCACCGACGATATCCCTTGCCGCAATACCTGTATCAACCCTGGTCATACCATGGTCAGCAGTGATGATGAGACTCCACCTGCCCGGGCGGGTTGCTTCCAATGTCGCAACGAGCTTCTCTAAACCCTCGCTGATAGCACACAGCGCGTCAGTTGTCTCTGTAGCAGGCACCGGACCGAACCTGTGTCCGCACGTGTCAGGGCTCCCGAGATTTATGCCTACAAGCGCAGGTCCATCGTTATGCTCCAGGTACGCCTCGACAGTCCCTAATACCCACTGATCCAGCTCAATATACCATCCGGCATAGTTCTCGTACTGCGTAGACTCATCCGGCGGTGGCCCTACAGACTCAACTACCCAGTCAGGGACTGAGCCGGGCCAGATCGCAAAGTCAGTTGCACCTGAAAGCCTTTTGCACACATTGGTCTTGGCTGAGATCATTGCAGTACCAAAACCTGCCAAACGAGCTGTGTGAAACAAAGTCGGCTCTTCTGTAGTATCAGGGCTATTGAATCGCACAAGCTCTCCGTCATCGCCCAGGTATTCCTTGCCTGTAATCCCGTTCCTGTCAGGATAAGTCCCTGTAAAGATTGCTGCATGTCCTGCGGCTGTTGAAGACGGAAACACCGCTTCAATCGACTTATGTTGAGAGTTCTCATCTACACACAGTCGCCGCAAGTATGCGGTTTCAGGTAGATGGCTGAGTGAGACATTAGGACACCCGTCCAGCACACATACTACTACCGTCATTGGATCCTGCTGCTCGAGCCCGGCAGCGCCGATTGCCGGCGCTGCCTGCGGCCAGACTATGATTAAAGCCAATAGCAGCAGCAACAGGATCCTATGATGCTGCTTGCCGCTACTCATTTCGTCTTCACTTCAATAGTAGTGACAAACCAGTTCCAGTTCTCTTTCGGATATTCCTTATCAAGACCCTCGTGATCATCGTACGGGAAAACCAGCTTGACCGGACCGCCGAGTCCTGACCCTATTGCCTTGCCGCCGTCTTTTGTGGCAAGCATAATCTCGTACTTCGCAACATCCTCACCCTTAATGACGACCTCTTTGCCGTCTTTTGCAACAACTGCAACTTCAGCGATCTCTTCAGGCGCGCCTACGTACTCCAGTATCTTGGCAATGGTTACGCCTGCATATGTCTTGTTGCCGAGCCACGGATCCTTGACCTTGTACTCAGTGATTCCGAGGCCTTCGAGCATCTCCAGATCAAATTCGAATCCTGCTTCAGCATTGGTTGTGGCAATGGGTCCTGTTACAGTGAGGACCACCTTGCCGGCAGGTTTCGCAACTTCTGCAAAGCACATCGAGCCCAAAAGCACAAACATCAGACACAAACCAATAACGAGTGTAGATTTTCGCATTTCGTCTCTCCCTTTCCATACGTTTTTAGTAGAGTATTATTTGGTTCGCCACGATTATCCTTGCCTCTCCAGCACCTCCTTGACAACATGTATAGTAGATCCTTGCCTAATTAGCATTAATCCTCCGACTACCAGAAGAAGAGAAGCTACATAAAACGGAATGGCCCCTGAGAAGGAATAGAGGAGCCCTCCCAGATATGGCCCTACTATGGACATCCCCCATGTCGCCAGGTTGAAAAGGGCAAAAGCCTTTCCGTCTGCGCCTTTACCTAGGATCTCTCCGACTCCTGCAAATGCCACGCCGTGGCCTGCCATGAAACCGCCTAGGAGGAAGAGGCATATGACCACTGCAACCTGGCCGGGAATGGAGATAAAACACAGCATCGACGCAACAAAGACCATTACGTTCACGCCGACAGCCACCAGGATTCCTCTGCGATCCGCCATTCGGCTGACTACAATGGTTATAAGTGTCTGCCCGAGAGACATCAAAGAGCCCAAAAGACTCACGATGCTTATGCTCGTATGGCGCACATCACTGAGGTATTGAGGTATAATCTGCTGCACCATGTAGAAGGCAAAAGCGCAAAGTGAGTAAACAAGAATAAACTGCATGAACGGCCTGTCTGCGAGCAAACTCGAATATGTGGACACACTGGCTGCGCCGGTATGCTCAGGTTCGGGAGGCAGGAGAGCAATAACACAGCATGCAGCAGCGAAAAACACAAACGAGAGGATGAACAGGTTCTGAAGAGGCCAAATGTTAGACAGATACGCTGCCAGAAGCGGGCTGGCTATCATTCCGCCTGAAAATCCCGCGCTTATCAGTCCGAATGCCAGGCCTGACTCGCCTTCAGGAGAAATGGCGCCTGCATATGCGTTCAGAGCAGGGTAGCCCAGCATCGACCCGGAGTAAAGCGCGATCCCCAGGGCCGCCGTTTTCCAATCCCTTGCAAAGTAGTATAGGACTACAGACGGCACACCCATTATCCACGACATGAGGACTACCTTTCTCCTGTTATACGCATCTGCCAGGATTCCCCCGGGTATGCTTGACGCTGCCATGACTGCCATGGATATTGAGAAGACGAACCCTACCTCCTGTGGGGTGCATCCTATGTTTCGGAGATATACAGGAAACATGTATGAATGGAGGCCATATCCGAATCCCCAAAGCAACATGCCTAGTGCTATCAACTGTATTCCTTTAGGTAAATGCCTTACTCGCAACCCCACAAACGCAACCTCCTATCAAGACTCAAGGACCTTCCTCGCCGCGCCAAAAGCCCTCCAAGGCATCTTCCGCCTTGCAGAATGCCGCGTAACCGTGCCTGTATCCATCGTCCTTTGTCCCTTCAGGCGTGAACACATTATCTATTGAGACTACAGTCTCGACAGCTTCTTTGGCACTGCCAAACACCTTCGCAGCAATCCCGCCGAGGATCGCAGCGCCTAAGACAGTGCCTTCTTTGACTTTCATGCTTGCTACCGGCAGGCTCAACACATCTGCCTTCATTTTCAGCCAACCGGGATGCCTTGCGCCGTTTCCTACAGCCCTGATCTCTGTTGCGTTCCCGGAATCATTCCACGCCTCCATACTGCGGAACATCGCATACGTGCAACCTTCCAGCACCGCACGGAGCATATGGTAAGATGTATGCTCCGGCCTGAGGCCAAGGAAAGCGCCTGTCGCGTCCGGGACTGCATCAGGACTGCGTTTGCCCACCAGATACGGCAGAAACACCAGCCCGGACGCGCCCGGTTCTGTTATGTCCAGCGCCTCAGCAACCGTCCCGCTCCAATCATGCTGACTCCGATACACTTCGGGAAACAGGCAAGACATGGCCCAGGCGAGACATCCGCCACTGTAAGATACCGGCGAAACTATCAGCCTTTCGCCTGGAATCACGTGTTTCACAGCCGGTAAGCTGCATCCGTCAGAAGCCACCATTGATACGCATGTGGACGTCCCGGTGGAGTCGCATATCAATCCGGGTTCGATGACACCTGCACCCAAAGCCTCGACAAACGCATCGATGCTCCCTGCAGCCACCGGTATCCCCTTGGGAAGGCCTGTCACTTCTGACGCCTCCTGAGTCACTGGTCCGATAGCTTCCCATGGATCCGCCACTTTCGGAAACAGCCTCACGGCAGGATCCGGTGCGCTAATGTCACCCGTGTCGTCTGGGAACCACCTCATGCATGACGCGGAAGATGAGTCCATCCGCATTTCACCTGTAAGCCTTAACCCTATGTAATCCTTAGGTTGCAGCACGCGGACAGTGCCTTCCCGCGCCTCGCCTTTGCCGGCGTTTTCGAGCTGGTTATGTATCCACTTGGCGGTTGCCTCAAAAGACGGTCCGTTATAGGCATTCCGGCAGTCCTCAAGCACGAGAGGCCTGGGATCCATCCAAGTTATTATGTTGGACACCGGATCCCTGTTGCAGTCCACTGCTGCAAGGGACGGACCGTGCCCGGACAAACCCACACCCGCGACGCTGCGAGCGTCGTACCCCTTTAGCGCCTCCTGAATGCATCCGGTCACAATCTGCCACAGCTTAACAGGATCCTGCTCCGGGATGCCGGCACCGGACACCTTTACATAGGATTCCTTTGCCGGACGGCGCACCTGGCGCATGCTCCCGTCTGACCTCCACAGCAACACCTTAACTGCTGATGTGCCTATGTCTATCCCCATAAGAGAGAAGTCATGCATTACCATTAACCTCAAGAAGTATCTTCAAAGCTTCCCCGGACGACGCCATATCAAAGGCTTCTTTCGCCTGATCGATACTAAACTCGTGTGTAATAATGTTCCCAACATCTATCGTGCAGCCGGTCAGCATAGTAAGGGCTGTGTGGAACTGCAACGGTGTGAAGCCGAAACTCCCGGTGACAATCACCTCGTCATAATGGAGGATGTGCGGGTCTACAGTCAAACTGGACCCTCTGGGCAACCCGCCGAATATGTTTACCACACCTCCCTTTCTGACACAGCCGAATGCAGAGTTCACTGCATCTACGGTTCCAACACAGACAAACACTACATCAGCGCCGACTCCGTCTGTCTCATCCTTCACCCACGAAGATACGTCCGCGCCTTCATCCCGATGGTTCAGAACGAAAGCTCCACTTGCAGCCGCCGTGCTCCTTCTGAATTCATTCGGCTCGCTTACGAGGACCTTTGAGACCCCCACAGTCTTGCACAGTTCAAGCATGAGAAGGCCCATTGGCCCTGCGCCGATTATCATGACTGTATCCGCAAGTCCCACATGGGAGTCTTGGACCGCGTTCACACAGCAAGCAAGGGGTTCAGAAAGGCAGGCGAGCTTGAAGTGCTCATCGGAAGGGACACGGAACGTCCCTTTGCTCATAACCTCAGCAGGAATCCTTACATACTCGGCAAAAGCCCCTTCGATCCAGCCTTTGTTCACGCAAAGCTCCTCCCTGCCTTTGCGACAATACGCACATCCGTAGCATGGCACGTAAGGAGCGACTGCAACTTTGTCTCCTACTGCGATATCGGATCTTTGAGGCTTGCCCTTGATCTCAGCTATCCTTCCCACGACTTCGTGGCCGAGAATACACGGAGGGGTAAACATATGATGTCCGCGCCTGTATGTCTTCACATCCGTCCCGCAAAGACCGCAATAGGATACCTCAAGAAGCGCGTCCCCATCTTCAAGGACAGGAGAGTCCACGTTCTCGACGCGTAGATCACCGGGGCCGTGATACACAACTGCTTTCACGGTTATCGTCCCTCCTTACAAGGGCAATCTCCGTGAACGATGCTGTACAGCTCCCTGACCTTCCGGGTGGGATCATCAGCCTGATACACGTTGCGCCCAAACGCGACTCCTCGAGCTCCTGCTGCCATGGCTTTCTGAACTACGGCGTTAGGATCCTCGACTTTAGGACCTCCGGCTATTACAATCGGGACCTTACAAGCCTTGACTATATCCTTAAAGCCTTCTCCGGTGTAGTACGTCTTTATCGCGTCTGCCCCGAGTTCGTATCCTACTCTCGCGCATACCCTTATCCACTCAGGATTGAAGTTATGGGTGAAATCACATGGGATGACTTCTGCAAGGACGGGAATGCCCAACGCATGTGAGCTCGACACCACCTGACCCATTATTTCAAACATTTCCTGTTCATAATCTGAACCCACCAGCAGCATGATGCAGACTGCATCTGCGCCAAGCCGGCATGCCTCCTCCACGGAGCACACCAGTGTATGATAAGCCGGATTCGGACTGAATTTCGTGGAACCTCCGGTCACCCGGACTATGAGACCTGCCTTCCCGGCATAGCTCTCCCACTCAGTCGCAGCCATACCCGGGTTGATGAGGAGTGCATCACACCCTCCGTCGACTACTTTGCGGACTGCAAGAGACGGGTCATACAGCCCTTCTACAGGCCCCATGAAACCGCCGAAATCCAGCGGACATATGACCGTCTTCCCGTCCTCTCCAAATATTCGGCGAAGCCTAACATCTATACCGGCCATTGCTAGCATATCTCCTTTCCCTGACAGCCACGAGAATCGCGGTAAGCTTTTCAAAATCCAGGTTGTTCTCTTTTTGGACAGTATCTACCCATTCTTGCGGGAAAGCCCGAATGCCGGTGTAAGCGCCTGATAACGCCCCGACAATGGACGCAAGCGTATCCGTGTCTCCGCCCATGTTTGCAGCAGCAGGCACGGCTTTCCGAGGATCGCCTTGATGTAGGACTAAGAGGCCTATGGCAGTTGCGACAAGCTCTGTCGGATCCATCCCCACTCCGCAGGTGGTGTAGAGGCGATCTTCGGCTTCTTCGGCGTCCCTGCTTTCACCGACAATACTTAGGGCGAGCTCAATCCTTGCGCTCACCAGTGTTCCTGCCCACTGAATGCCGAGGCGTTCACCATACCGGGCGCCGTAGAGCGCAGCATTTTCCACTTCATCCAGGGACTTTGCAGCAAGAGCAGCCGCTACCCCGCAGCACACTGCACACGCTCCTGCAATCGCTATGTTTACGCCATGTGTCGGAAGGCAGGACAGATAACACTCTTCGGCAGCCTTCTCCGAATCCGGAGAGTTCACTATCCCGATAGGCGCAACGCGCATCGCAGCTCCTACAGTGCTCCCTCCTGACCCTGTGTCGCGAGGGTCTTCTCCTGCTTTGAGCCTTTCCAAGGCCTTGCGTGAGCTGGGCCCCAAAACTGACGATTCATAGGCATTCGTCTGCTCTGCCCATTTGAGATACGCATCTCCTGCCACGTGCGGGGTTATCCTTCCGTGCGTATCCAGGGCCTCAATAATGGCGAGGGTCTGTTCTGTGTCGTCTGTGATTTTGCCTGCCGCCATTCGGGCATGGATGTGACCCGGGCGCGGCGTGCAAAACCCTTCTATCCGTCCGTATGCATTACGGATTTCGTCGCGAGTCATGAACTCTGACGGCATCCCCATTGCATCACCGATTGCGACTCCTGCAAGAGCTCCGGCTATTCTACCTGGATCTATACTATAGCTCGACATTTTTTAGGAACTCCTTCAACTCTTCCCCTGTGGGCATAGCTTCCCTTGCGCCGACCTTCCTTATAGCCAAGGCTGCGCAGGCATTTCCCCGCACTAAACACTTAGCCATATCCATACCTTCTAATAGGCCTGTGATGAACCCTGAGGCGAATGAATCTCCTGCCCCGGTCGTATCTATGACATCCGGGACATTGAAGGCACGAGCGCGGAATACTTTGTGCCGGCAGCTATCCCTACCAGGGGAGTGGCATTCGGATCCTTCTGAACCCAGTGTAACTACGACATTCCCCACACCACATTCCAGGAGACGGCTTGCGCCCTCAGTGTGGGATCTGCATGATGTAACTGAACTAAGCTCCCCGCGGGAAAGCACCACATAGTCACATAGCTTTATCAATCCTGTAAGAGTCGCTTTGTCCATCCACGAAATCCCGCCTCCGGGGCCGTAGATGACAACAGCGCCATGGCGCCTGGCAACCCGGATTGCCTCGAAGGCCACGTCCGGCAGAACTTCACCGATGTAGAGGACCTTGGCGTTCTCCATGGCCTCGTCAGGAAACTCACAGGGTTTTTGGAGGATTGCCTCTCCCCCCAGTGAGTAGATGACTCTTTGGCCGGTCCGGTCCACAGCAATTATGGTCTGGGCAGTTCTGCCTCCTTTAATCTCAGAGAGCCACCTGACATCAACCCTGTCAGATTCGAAAGCCTGCCGTAGCCTGCGGCCGTTTTCATCGTCTCCGGTCCGCCCCACGAATCTGGATGGATAACCGAGGCGTCCGATCCCGGCTGCGATGTTAGCTGTTGACCCGCCTGGAAAGAATCCTACCTCTCCTTCGGCAAACACCATTTCGTCGGGTTCAGGGAGCCTATCCACGGTGAACATCATGTCCATGGCGCAAGCGCCAAGGCAGACTACCACTCCGTCCACTCTGTCCACTCCATCCGCTCCGTCCGCTCCGTCCATCCTAAAGCGCCCCCAACTTGAATACAGCAAGACAAACTATACTTGCTGCCAGGCCTCCGACGGACAAGACAACCATGAGCCAGTCAGATGCCTGCATTTTATAAGGCCTTATCATCGTAAAGTTCTTGCTGTATCCAAACGCCCGGGACTCCATTGCCAAAGCCATGGTGTCTGCCATGGAAAGCGCATTGGCAAACAAGGGAACCAGCATGCTCGTGGTCTTCTTCACCTTCTCCGTGAACGAGCCTGAATCGAAATCAACTCCCTTGGATCTCTCCGCGTCTCGTAAGGTAGCAAGCTGCATCTGGATAACAGGCACAAACTTGGAAGCAGCTGAGACCACGAACCCGGACTTATAGGAAACGAAGGGGAGCCGCACAATGATCTGCACTACTTCCGAAGGTGATGTCACGTATCCGAAAACCGATATGGCAATGAGGACAACGAAGACTTTAAGAGCCATACAGATTCCGTAAGTGAGCCCGCCGACTCGTAGAGGCCATGCAGGGCCGATCCTGGGAATCCAGCCTGGTATCAGGTGGAACACGACCCGCTCAGGGTTAGCCAGCCAGACGACCTTAGGAATGTATGTGGCGCCTTGGACCAGTGTGATTATAGCTGTGACAATCAGCAGGAACATGAACGTCCCTTTCATCTTAGGCCAGGGGAATTCCCCCATAAAGCCAATTACTACACTCAATACACCTAATCCCAGAAGGTAGACGGGATCCGTCCAAATAATGCTGATAGCTATGGTCACAACCAGCCAGGTGAACTTAGCCCTGGGGTCAAGCCTGTGTATTGGCGTTTGTTTGCTTTCATACTCGACAATCATTTGCCGGCCACCTCTCGATTCGTCCTTGATGATCTCTTGAGCCTGTCGGCTGCCTCATGCGGAGTCAGTAAGACCTCGCCCCACAGAGTATCGGATAAATCGGCAATTTGAGGCCTTCGCAGGTATGCTTGTTCCATAAGTTTCGGCTGTGAAAAGACCTCACGCGGTGTTCCTTCCCCGACTACCCGTCCGTTCGCCATAACCACGACCCGCTTTGCGTAGAGGCTGACTATGTTCATGTCATGAGTGATTATTAATATGGTCTTACCTTTCTCCCGGCGCAGTCTTTCCAGATAGTCCAGTATCTGAAGGGACTCCAGCCAGTCCAGGCCGGTGGTCGGCTCGTCTACGATGAGTATCTCAGGCTCCATGGCTACCACGGAAGCCAGAGCAAGCCTCTGTCTTTCCCCTTTGGTTAGGTAGCGCGGCCATACTTGTCTGTATTTGTCCAGACCTATGTCAAGGAGGATATCGCGTATAGCCTCCTCCATCCTGTCTTTGTCCATCCCGATATTCATAGGCCCGAATCTCAGCTCATCCTCGACAGTATCACAGAAGAGCTGCTCGTCAGGGTTCTGAAATACATATCCAACTGTGGCACACAGGTTTGCGGTGGGCTCATTTAGGACTGACTTGCCGAAAAGGCGGATATCCCCTGCTGAAGGCCTGAGCAATCCGTTGAAATGTCTGGTCAGCGTGGTCTTTCCGGCCCCGTTCTGTCCGACGATAGCTACGAATTCTCCGGGATATACCTTGAAGTTTGCGCCGTCCAGCGCCTTCACTCCCATAGGATACCGGAACTCAAGGTCGACCGCTTCCACGGCAGGCGCTGTTGCCTTGGCCCCAGGCGCTGTCGCCTCCACGGTGGGCGAGGTCGCCTCCAGGGCAGGGGAAGCATCTCTGTCCGCAGCTTCCTTCCAAGCCCCGCCTTTGACAATTGATACTGCCTCTTCCACTGAGAAAGGCGTCTTCGCAGCGTCTATAAGGTTTCCGAACTCAACAATACTGGGCACTCTTATGCCCACTTCCTTCAGCTCATCGACAGCGGCAAAAACCTCGTCCGGCGTGCCGCCGAGAGCAAACTCGCCGGACTTCATGACAAAGACCCGATCTGCCAGCTCGAGTATGTCATCAACTTCTTGCTCGATCAAAATGATAGTCATCCCTAAGGACTTGTTGAGATCACGTATTATTGAGAAAACACGGGCCTTGCCTTCCGGGTCCAACATGGATGTGGGTTCGTCCAGCACCATAATCTTGGGAAGCATGGCATAGACTCCTGCGATAGCGGTCGCCTGTTTCTGTCCGCCTGAAAGGCGATGCGGAGCCCTCTGTTCAAGGCCTTGAAGTCTCATGCCTTCTATGGCGCGGGTGATCCTCTCCATGATGGTCTCATAATCGAACCCGAGATTGGCCGGGCCAAAGGCCACGTCCTCTTCTACCGTCATTCCGAAGAGTTGCGTATCCGGGTCGCCGAACACCAGTCCTACTCTGGACGCCATCTTGGCAGTTCCCACGTCATTTGGGATCTGGCCGTCAACAACCACGTCTCCTGTAAGCGTCCCCTCGATAAACCGGGGCACTGTGCCGTTTATGACACACGCGAGGGTGCTCTTACCCGCGCCGGTAGGGCCGAGTATGGCTACGCACTCACCCTCTTTGACATCGAGGGAGATACCTTTTAGGGCTTG
>MTKW01000201.1_pt1 | contig 35110 bp, 28 predicted proteins | sample 1042761 | NCBI WGS metagenome assembly MTKW01 (sample SAMN06205366, study PRJNA360243) | anaerobic digester metagenome | biome: Wastewater treatment plant; feature: Anaerobic digester sludge; material: sludge; isolation source: anaerobic digester fed with sludge from wastewater treatment plant ...
GGTTATATAAATGATATATTACCCCTTTTTTATTAAAGTTTACTAAATGGGGTTCACTCTATTTTCTTCCACTTTTTTGTGCTTAAATTTATGGATGTCTAAATACTTTAATTGATTTAAAGTATAATCCCGCATGATTAAACTTAATTGAGAATGTATGTATGCCTCTATCTAAGTTTTTAACCAATCTAGTTTCTAATACGCCATCAAACTTATTATAAGTATAAGTTTTATCATAAATTTCATTAAAATACATATTAAATGAAGTTTGTGATAGTGATGATGAATGATTTTCCATTTCAAATAAAAATACGTAATTACCAGGTTCATCAATTTTGACTTGATAATGAACTAACATATCTCTTTTGGTATCAAAATCATGATCTAATTCAACTTCTTTTCCTGGTATTGGGCTGATTTTAATAACTTTTAAATCGTCTAAAATATTAATATCTTTTTCTTTATCAATTGGCTTTATAATGTGGATAAAATGAGTTTCTCCATTTTCTTTTTCCTCAACCAAAAAACCAATTGTCCCGTGTTTAACTAAAGTTTCTTCGGTTTTCTTTTCTTCTTGCTCTAACTCTTTAGTGATTGCCTTTTTTGATTTATTAAGTTCTTGTTGTTTGTTTTTTAAAAACGCATAATAATCTAAAATATTGGCTACTACTTTTTCTAATTGGTCACGAGAGAGTGTCTGATTATTTAAGCTTTCCAATAAATCATCATCATAAGTTGTAGCATCTATAACGACCATATATAAATCTTGGTTTGCTTTAATCATTTCTGATAGTCTTTTCTTACATAATGGTTCACTTGTTTTATTAACGTGGGCCCACCAATCTGAAATCATAATCCCATTAAAGCCAAACTCTTCTCTTAATATATTATTGTAAAATAACGGATGCGTTAATGCATGATAACCATTAACGTAGTTATACGAGGACATGATTACTTTCGCATTACCTTCTCTAATCGCTAGTTCATAACCCTTCATATAAATTTCTCTTAATGCTCGGTTAGAGACTACTACTTCATTAGTAAAACGATAAGACTCCTGATTATTACAAGTAAAATGTTTTAAAGACCCATCACGGCCTTCATTATGAAGCCCTTTTAAGATACTTGCAGCAATTAATCCGGTAATCACTGGATCTTCTGAAAAATACTCAAAATTACGGCCATTTAACACGTTACGATGAATATTTACTCCTGGTCCTAACAAGATGTCAATATTATAATTTTTCATCTCCATAGCGACACCAGTAAATAACTTTTCGATTAATTCTAAGTTAAAGCTTGAGGCAATTAAGGCTCCATTAGGAATACTTGAAGCTAAAAAGCCAGAATCCATTCTAATTCCTGATGGCCCATCACTAAATCCGATAATCGGGATTTTTTTATCTTCTAGTTCTTTAGTAATCCCCCCACTAGCCGCGGCAATTCCCGGTGTCGTTTTGGGGCTACTCATTCCTTCACCTTTGACTAAATGAGTTAAATTTTCATTAGTTAATCCTCGGACCAACTCTCTTGAGGTAATTTTTCCTTGCAATAAATCATCAAATGTATAATTATTTGGCTCATACTTAGCTTTGTTTATAGTATTTACTTTAATCTCACTACTACTAACTTCTACTGCTTCATAACTTAATTTATTATTCTTATTAACTATTCTTTTAAATGGTTCATTAATAGAAATTAACGTCTTTGGTTTCGAGATAATATTATCTTTTAAATTAAACTTAAATGTATGTTTAATGTCACCAAGATAAAATCCAAGATGAAGTAAGTAATCGCCTTTTTCTAAAACATATGATCCTTTACTGATTACTCCTAAATCATCAAATGAAGCAATATCTTTTAAATCAAATGATTGATTTATTCTAATTTTATCTTTAAATCGATTTGGTTTATAAAAGTGAACTAGTTCATATTTCGGCTTACCTAAGAAGCCATTAGGAGCTTCTACGTAGAAAAATATCGTTTTATTATTATATCTGTCTATCTTATTAATAAAATCAAGTGAAACATCAATTTTAGTACCTTTTATGGTAGTTTTAACATCATCAATTTTAAAATCACCATAACCTAATCCGTATCCTAACGGATACAAAATATTATTAGGATTAAAGGTGTGATGATAGCGATACCCCACATAAATATCTTCCAAATAAGGAGTTTTTACTTGGCCAAATGAAGTGATAGTAGGGTCTTTTGTTATATCTTTTAAAATTGTAAATGGTAATTGCCCGCTTGGCATGGTAAGACCAATTAACGCTTCATAAATCGAAATCGCACCATAATAACCACCATGATAAGCTAACATAATCGCTTCCACATCAGCTACTACTTCATTGATATCAATGATGGTTCCAACATTTAAAATCAAAATGACTTTATCAAAAACTGATGTTACATTTTTAATCATATTAAGTTCAGTTAAAGATAATTGATAAGAACCTCTACTATTTGTAAAATCTTTATCTTCTCCAGCGGTTCTTCCAATAATAATTACCGCAATATCACTAAATTCTTTAGCTTTTTTCGCATCTTCTAGCGAAATCTCCATTTCAACTTGACTCCATGGCTCACTAGCCCATGTCCCATTTCCGTTATTAAATGGATTTAATTTAATAAATTCTTCATATTTTTTAACTAATTCAGGATTCAGTTTTACTCTAGGACTACTATTTAAGATATCAAAGAGGCTATAAACATAAGGGGTGTTAACTAAGCCGCCAGATCCGGTTCCACTTTTATAATAATTAAACTGAATCCGACCAAAAAGATTAATCTTTTGACTAGTTAATGGTAAAAGATTATTCTTATTTTTTAAAATAACTATTCCTTCGCTATTAACTAACTTAGAAATTTTGTTAACTACTTTTACTCTTTTGTTATGCATTGATTCATCTCGCTTTCAGATTGATAATAACTAGCCCAAAATAGGCTAGTTATTATATTATTTAAATTACTCAATGGCTTGTCGATGTATTTTTAAGCAGTCGCCCCACTCTTCAAATTTATATCTAAATCCGTTAATTTCAATTTGATAAGCTTCGTTTAAGGCTGCCACCATCGCACTATTTGCGTGTAAATCTCTTGATTGCGGAATACTCATAAATTCATTTCCAATTCCAAATTGGATGTGAATATCGTTCCAATCTCCAGCTTTAATATCAGTAATATCAACACTAAATTTATAACATAGCGGATCTGTTCCAACATATTGGTTATCAAATGGAGTATCAATATTTTTCAGTTTCAGTTTAATATTAACAACTGGATATCCAGTTAAATGTGATAGTTTACCTTCGATTTCTAAATATACTTTATTAGTATCTAGACGTAATTTAACGATTTCAGTACTAGTTTTTTCTCGAACTTGGTCTTCTGGAACAACTCTTGTATATAAGAAGCCCCAAGCATGATTGATTTCATAGTATTTTAAATCGGTCATTTTAATTCTTAATACATATTCTTGATTAGCAATTACGATACTGTCAGGGAAATCTTCTTTAAATTCTTCAGTCTCAGTTTTGGCAATAATTCGGTATTTTGCCCATTCATTTTTGAAATCTTGGTCAGATATTACTGCTTCAAATTTTAATTTGCCGTCTTCTGTTGATGAATTATCAATCATTAATAAGACTTCTTCCGCACCATCTTTATCAATTCTCATTTCCACTTGATAAGTAAGTGGATCAGTTGAAATTGGACTAACATCAGCAGTAATCGTAATTTTAACTCGTGATTCAGTTTCACTAACTTGTTCTGGAGCGATATAAGCCATTTGATTTGAATATGACGCTAGTGGCTTTTGAGCAATCGCACCAGCAGTAAATTCTTTTATAACACTATAATCACCTTTAGTAATAGTGGCTTTTAAAGTGATTGAACCAGCGTCGGCGTCTTCATGAACAGTTACTTTGTTATCAGTAATTGAAATCTTAGTGCTTGTTGTTGACCAAACAATTGGAATTTGTTGACCCCATTCACCAGTATTTGCAGGTAATTGATCATTATTTTTTAACATTAAGTTATCTGGTAAACTTAATCGTTCATAGTCAGCTAATGCTTTCATCTTATCAGTAATTTTAGCTGGATCAATACCATCTTTATTCGTTCTTACGTTTAAATAACCGTTGTTATCACAAGTAATAAATTCTCTAACTTCACCATCTTGACCCTTTAATACCGCTAATACTTTTTGTTCATCAGCATATGGAACTAATCCCATCTTAGTAATATCTTTTTCGGCTACATGAATAGCAAACTTATACCAATCCCAACCAATTCCATAATCATTTGGATTAATTTCAAATTTAAATGAGCCATCAGTTGCGGTTAATAAGTTAGCTGATTGAGCTAATAAAGTATCATCTTTCCAATAAAGGATTAAAGTAACGACTCTTGCATGATCACCAGGAATTAATTCGGCTTTACCTTGAATCGTTAATTTAGCATTAACGGCTTTTTCTAGTTCAACTTGAGTTAAAGTATAAGAAACATTAGTTAATTTAACAGTAATTTCTTCTTCAGTAAATGCTGTAACCGTAATATTGTAAGTTTTAGTTTCTTGGACGGAACCTGATTTGAAAGTTGCAGTTAATGTTACAACAACATCAGTTAGATAAGGTCTATTAACAACACCTTCATTTGATAAAACATCGGCTTTGTTTGAAGCCCAGGTAATATTAACCCCGCTATGGGTATCAGGTAACATAATATCAACCTTAGTTGATTCTGGAAGTGATACAGCCGCTTTAGCTGCTGCCACTTTTTCTTCATCGTTTAATGCTCGTGCTAAGACTACGACTGTTAAAACTTTAGTTTTAGAAGTTTCACCATATGCTACCTTGGCAGTAATTTTAACCGTTTCATTTTGCGTTTTTTGAGTAACGACACCTTCATTTGATATAACTGCTGGTTTATCTGAAGTGAAAGTTAGGGTTAAACCTGCAAATCTAGTATCAGTTACATCCAGTTTTGGCATAGTTAAATTAGTACTAGTTTCAGCTGGAAGGGTAATTTGTGATAATGCTAAATCCAAAACATCATTTATTTCATACCCTTTAACCGTGACACTAACTGTCTTAGTGGCTTCTTTATCACCTTTTTTAACCGTTACTGTTAATTTAACAACGACATCTTCTAATCCTCTTTTAACAACTCCAGTATTAGATAAAACTCCTGGTTTATCGGAAGTAATTATCACTTCTACACCTTTAAACTTATCAGAAAGTTTTGGCATATTGATGTTGTTTTCAACCGTTGTTGCAAAAGTTAACTCTGCTAATGCTGCGTCCAAATCAACTTCTTTTTCACAGCCATAAATAGCAAATAGACTTAAAAATAATAGTCCCAATGTTAATAAAAATTTTTTCATAAATATCTCCTTTCTCTTTAACGATGTTTATGAAGTTTTAATAAATCGTTCCATGATTCAAACTGATATGTGACATTGCCATCAACTAAAGGAGAACCTTTAGTTATTAGTGATGAACGCAAGTCAATATCCATAAATTTATTTTCTCCTTCGGTAAAAGAGAACCTTAAGTCATTCCAATGACTTGAAATTGGTAAATTAGTTAAGTCAACTTTAACCTTGAAACTTCCATCTGGTAAAATTTCGGCTTCAGTTGAACCTAAATTTTGCACATATAAACTCATTTTAGTAATCGCTAGTGGATTTTGAAAATAAACTAAACCACTAAATACTAAGTAAACAACCTCTCCTTCTTTAACAAAATTAGCTATTAAATTAGAAACTGTTAAGTCATAATCTTTATTAATTTGTAACGCCGTTGGTCGTGATAAATAAACTTTATATCCATCATATTTATTGGAAATTGGATTAATATCAAACGGATTAGTATTAATACTAGCTTCTAGCATCGTACCATTTTCAATATAGTAGATTACTAAGTCATTTGGTCCGACTTTAACTAAGTTTTTATCCTTTAAGTTAATTAAGAATTTATACCTTGAATTATCATCGCCACGATAACTATTTTCAACCATCGTCGTCACTGGCCAATTACCAACTCTTAATCTAATATCTCTAGTTGCCAGATTATTATCTTTTTCTGGGCCTTTAATACTACCAGTAAATTCTAAATACATCGTATCAGTTGTTGTATCGTGTAAAAATCTCGCTTTGAAATCTTCTTGAGTTACTGTGCTAAATAAACATCTTGTATAAAAGTTCACTCTTCCTTCCTTACTTGATAATTTTAAAAAATAATAAGGTTCAAGTGGTGTTGAATTTAAATCTAAGTATTGATAAGTAATAATTCTTAGATTTTCTTCAATAATGTTCGCATTTTCATTAAAAGTATAATCACTACTACGATAAAGATTAATTCCTTCTGGATCAATAAATGATGACCATGATGTTTTTCCGTCAATTTCAAACATTAAATTATTTAATCCATTATTAATATAAATTTTAGGATTCATTTTAGGAAAAGCAATTGGTAAAACCGCTTCATTATCTAATCCATTAACCTTAAATTTAGCAGTTAAAAAATAATCTCCTCGTGAAGGAATATAGAAATTTTCAACTTTGTAGACTTTATTAACATTTAAAGTCGCATTAATTTTGGTTGATTCATTTAAGTCTTCTGCCATCTTTGAAATATAAAAAGTAACATCTTCGTATATGTCATCATTCTCATCAAGAAAGGTAATATATAAATCATAGTAATTAAAATCTTGTTGGAAAATATCTAAACCATTTAATTGATAACTTTTATTTGCTACTTTAATATTCTCTCTTTGGTTGGTCGGAATATCTTTAAAGTCAATTTCACCATTTTTAGTTCGATTACTTAAAACTAAAAATGCGGTAAGAGATGCAGCAAAGATAACAAGTGATAAGATTAGACCAAAAATATAAGATTTATACTTACCCATATTATCCCTCCCACACAAAAGTTACGACACTTTGCGGCATAATTTCATAACTAAAATAGCGGCCATTATATTTAATTTCTACTTCTTCACTTAAAAGGTCTGAAGTATTTAACACCACCAAAATTATCTTTCCATCATCGCGTAAAAACGATGTTGCCACAATCATATCATTAGTTGAATATGAATCAATCACATGAATTTTATGCTCACTTAAATTAATAAATTTAGAAACGTGCATTAAAGCATAATACTCAGCTGATTTTGAATACCAAGTATCATCTAACGCCTTAGTTAAAAGGCCATGACAATTTCCAGCTCCACCAAAAAATGGCATGTTATTTTCATCTAGAACTAAATTCCAATATGTTACAATCGATCCGTGATTATTAAAAGTTCCTAAAATAGCGTTAACTAAGGCATAACTAATATTGCTGGCAAAGTCAACACTCCAATCACCAGCAGTAATTTCAGTAAAATATATTTCTTTATTTGGATAATTATCTTTAATTTGTTGATAGGCGTATGCGTGATCAAAAATATCACCATAATAACCGTGAAAAGCCACTCCTGAAACATATTTATTAGCTTCTTTATCACCTAATAACTCTAGTGGATATTGGTAATTATCAGTATTATGATCCCAAGTCATAATCTTAACTTCTAATTTATTTTCTTTTAATTTTTGACCAACTAATTTAGTCACTCTAATTTGTTGGTCAATTGGCATATTCATCACCGGATAAGTTGAAGGATGCATCTCTGGCTCATTTAAAATTGATAAATAATTAACCTTAATTCCTTTAGTTTCATATGCCATAATCGCTTTAACTAAATAGTTAGCATATACTTCTTCATATTCTTCAAGTAAGAATCCACTTTGAAGTCTTTTAGAACTTTTCATCCACGCTGGAGCGCTCCATGGAGCTAATAGTACTTGAAGTTTTGGATTAATCTCATAAGCTGCTTTAATGACTGGAATTAAGTCAACTAAATCATTTTGAATTGAAAAATGTTCTAATTCTAAATCTTCTCCTTCTTCAATATCACAAAGAGTATAAAAAGCTAATGTCCCATTGACATAAGTTCCATAATCACTGGTTCCGATTGGGACGCGAATGATATTAAATCCAGCTCCTTCAGTTGGTGAAAATAAAGCTTTTAACATTTCATCTTTATAGGCGCTCCGGTTAATGTTATAAGCTGAGGCATGAGTCATCGCGGCTCCTATTGCTTTAACTTGTTGAAATTTTTTATTTTTATTAATGGTAATTTGAGTATTAGCTTGAGTTGCACCTCCAAAAAACAAATCATTTCCTTCAACTAGTAGTTTAGATTTATTTCCGGTTGTTTCATAAACTTTAACTAAATCAGATTGATAATAATATTTACCATCTTTTTCCATATAAACAACTCCTTTATTACTATTTTTAACTGCACAAACAGTTAAAAATAAGCTACCTACAGCAAAAAGCAATGAGATAACTGTTAAAGTTATTTTAATTGCTATATCTCTCATTCTTTTACACCTCCTACATTAATTCCAGCAATAATAAATCGTTGGAAGAAAATAAAGATAATAATTAATGGAATACTCATTAGAACTGATCCCGCAATCATTGCCGGATACATTTCTGGATTTCCTGAAGCGGCTTGAATTAGATTACCAAGCCCTAAAGCCAGTGTTCGCTTTGAATCGGAATCAATGACCATTAGCGGCCACATAAAGTTATTATAGTTCCACATAAAAGTAGTAATCGCCAAAACTACTAAAGTCGGCCTGGCAATCGGCATCGCAATTTTAGTAAAAATAACAAACCGATTGGCTCCCTCAATCATAGCCGCTTCTTCTAACTCGACTGAAATACTTTCAAATGTTTGTCGCATTAAAAATACATTATATACTGACATTGTAAATGGTAAAATTAAAGCTGCTAAGGTATCAATTAATCCCAAAAATCTAATAATTAATAAGTTAGGAACTAACATGACTGCCCCTGGAATCATCATCGATGTTAAAATGATTTTAAAGAGTCGATTTTTCCCTTTAAATTCAATTTTAGCAAACGCGTATCCGGCTAAACTATTTAAAAATAAGTTAATCACGGTATTGAGTGTCGCCACTATAAAAGTATTTAAAAATAATCGATGGGTATCTAAATACTCAATCGCGTAGCGATAATTATCTAAAGTAAAATACACATTGCCTGCTTCATTACGCGGAATTAATGAGAACGTTGTCCGCATAATATCTGAAGGAATCTTAAATGATGATGATACCATCCATAAAAATGGAATAATAAAGGCAATTGACAATAAAATTAAAGTAAAATAAGCGAAAAATCTTTTCATAAATTTTCTAACTTTATACTTATTCACGGTCTTCACCACGCTCTCTAGCTAGGAAAAACTGCACTGCAGTGACACCTAGAATAATTAATAATAAAATATAGCTCATCGCTGATGCGGCTCCCATATTTGGAATCTCTAAATTAACTAAATTATAGACTTGATACATATAAGTTAAGGTGGCCTTGTTTGGTCCACCACCGGTCATAAAATACATTTGATCAAATGCTTGGAAACCACCAATCAAACTAGTAACTGATAAGAATAAAATAATCGGTTTAACTGATGGAATTGTTACCTTAAAAAAGGTTTTAATAAATCCGGCTCCATCAATTGCAGCCGCATCATAAAGCTCTTTATTAATCCCTTTCATTGCGGCATGCATAATTAACACGTTATATCCTAACCCGCCCCAAACCGACATAAAAGCTAGCGTTGGAAGGGCAGTATATTTATTTGATAAGAGTGAAAAATTAGTTCCTAAAATTTGATTAATTAATCCGTATTGCGGATCAACCATAAACTTCCATGTCGCAGCTACAGCGGCACCGGCCGTAACTGAAGGAATATAAAATATAGTCTTAAAAACTCCTTCTCCTTTAATATTAGAATTTAGAATTGCTGAAACAACTAAAGTAATGGCAATACTAAATGGAACAGTTAAAAGGATATAAATTACTGTCGTTAAGAGTGATCTCCAAAAATATGGATACAAATATGAATCAGTAAATAATTGGATATAATTGGTAAGTCCTACAAATTTAGGCTTATCAATTATTTTCCAATCGGTAAAACTAATGCCAAATGCCATTAACATTGGCATAACTTGAAAAATTAAAAAGTAAATGATTAAAGGCAGGACAAATAAGATTCCTGATAATTCATTATGTCGATTAAATTTTTTTCTAATTGTTCCTCTCATTTTTTAAATAAGTAAGCTTCCGCTTCTCTTTTAGCTCGATTTAAGCGCGTTTGAATATCAACTGTAGTGGTTAAGATTTCTTCAATCGCTGCCCCTAAGTTATTATCATTAACGGTAATCCAACCTTCAATCTTAGGTCTTGGTACTGCCGTTTTTAACTGTTCTCTTAAGACTAATCTTTCTGGATCATTTTGATAGTGATCTTTAATTGCGGTATCATTAGCCGGAAAGTTTCCAGTAAATTCAGCAATTTTTAATGCATTACTTTCGCTATTTAAAAACTCCATAAATTTAATGGCAATATCCGCTTTTTTACTCTTTTTAAAGATAATTAAGTTATCGCCACCAACACTAGCATAAGAGGTGCCACCAACTTCTTTTGGTGGCATTAACATGGCTCCAAATTTTAAATTAGGAAAATTCGTTCTTAAAGAGTCAATATCATGACCACCACCTAATTTAAATAAAGCTTTGCCATTTCCAAATGGGTGTTGCGAGTTTCTAATATTATTTGGAGATAAGGCGTATAATGCTCTTAAATATTCCATGGCTTCAACCGCATGTTCATTAGCAAAATTAACTTCAGTTAAATCATCATTCATTAAATTACTTCCGGCCGCTTTTAAAAAGCCACCAAAGTACCAACCCGCATAACCTCCAGCACCAATACCTTCAAATGCGGCCAGATCCCCACTAGCTTTTTCATTTGCTACCGCTAAAACATCGGCCCAACATTTTATATCTTCCGGAGCTGTAATATAAGTTTTATTGTATAAAAAAACGCTAGTACCAATAGTTAACGGCATTCCGTAATATTTACCATCAAAAGTTACGGTATCTAAACTAGCAGCAAAAAAATCACTAGGTTGAATAATCGTGCTTTGATTAAATTTTTCCGTTATGTCTAAAACGTGTCCGTGTTTGACATAAGATGCCATAATTGGTTGGTCAAGATACGCTATATCTGGTTGACGATTATTTAATATCGCATTATTTAGTCTTTGGTTATAACTATCTTTAACTACCCATGAAACTCTAACTTTAATATCATTTTCCGCTTCAAAAACATTAATTAAAGCTTGATATTGATTTTTATGAGCCATTGATTGGGGTTCATAAGCCCAGAAAATTAAATCTTTATCCTCTTCTTTTTCACCATTACAAGAAGCAAGCATAAAGACACTGGATAAAACTAAAATTAAACTTAATATCCTTTTCATATTATCTTTCTCCTAACGTTTCATTTATAATTAATTCTGGCATAATATATCGATTAACTTTAGATGTTTTTTTGTTATTAATTAAATCAATAACTATATTTCCTAGTTGAATTCCGACTTCGTGAATCGGTTGACGAATCGTCGTAATTAATGGTTTAGTTAACCTTTCAAAGCCTAACCCATCAAAGCCAGTAATACTTAAATCTTGTGGAACATTTATTTTTAAGGAATTAGCGGCCCTTAAGGCGCCAATTGCTAGAAAATCACTAGCACAAATTACACACTCAATATTTGGATATTTTTTAAGAAATTCAAGTGTTGTTTCATAACCTTTTATTTCTTTATTATCGGTAAATACCATAATGTTTTCATTAACTTTTTCTTGATACTTATTAACAGCATCTAAATGCCCTTGTTTTCTATCATTAACAAATCTTTTAGTTTCATCAATTCCGATATATAAAAGATTTTTATACCCTCTTTTAATAACTTCTTCGGTCATCATGAAACTACCTTGATAGTTATCAACATCTAACCACGAACAATCAATTTCACTATGACCAAATAAGATAATCGGCTTTTTCTTTGATAACTCAACTACTCTTTTATCATCAGCAATATTAAGTCCAACTAAAATAACCGCATCACATAGTTCATCTTCATACCATGTTCGCTTTAATAGTAATCCCATCCCAGATGCACCGAGACTTTCAACCATTCCTGAAACTAACTGCGATACAAATGGATGGGTTGACTCGAGATATTTAGGCATATATAAATAAACCATATTAGTTTTTTGATTTACTAAGGCTTGAGCCATTCGGTTCGGTTGATAATTATATTTTTTTATGGCTTCTTCAATGATTAATCGCGTTTCTTTTTTCACAATTTTCGGATTATTAATAACTCTAGAGATAGTATTAGTTGAAAAGCCAGTTAATTTTGATAGTTCTTTCAAAGTCAAAAAAATCACCCCTTTGGTACCGCTTCCATAAAAATCTTACCACACTTTGACAACGTTGTCAATAATGGCTAACGAAAGTTTTTTACTTTCTTCTTCTGGAAAATAATGTTAATCGTCTCATATCAATATGAGAATTAACTTTTTATGATAAAATATACTAGATGAGGGGAGTAGTTAACAATAAATTAATCGTCAGCACGGCATAACGCCCGGTTAATTTCAAGCCCCGCTTGTAACAAGACCTCAAAGACTTTTTTTGAGGTTTTTATTTTGAAATAAGGAGTGATGCTAATGAAATACCATCAAATGAGTACCCAAGAGTTAGTTAATCAATTTAAAACTAATCCGAAAACAGGACTAACTCAACAAGAAGCCAACGAAAGACTTTTAAAACACGGTAAAAATGAGCTGGAAAAGCCAAAGAAAAGAAATATTTTCTTAAGGTTTTTTGATCAATTAAAAGATTTCATGATTTTAATTTTATTTATCGCTTCAATTTTAAGTTTCGTGACTGGCGATTATGCTGAGGGCGCCTTAGTTATCGCCATTATCTTAATTAATGCGATTTTAGGTTTAGTTCAAGAATCTAAAGCTGAAAAAGCATTAGACTCAATTCAAAAAATGTCTTCTCCTCACGCGACAGTGATGCGTGATGGCGTTGAGTTAGTAATTGATGTTAGTGAATTAGTAGTTGGTGATATCGTCTTAATTGAAGCTGGAGATTATATTCCAGCCGACTTAAGAATTATTGAATCAGTAAATTTAAAAATTGATGAAGCAATTTTAACTGGTGAAGCCGTTCCCGTTGAGAAAAAAGCTGGGATTATCAAAGAGGATGAGGTGGCTTTAGGCGATCGAATCAACTCTGGATATATGTCAACGGTTGCAACATACGGCCGTGGGGTGGGGTTAATTACTGGTACGGGAATGGATACTGAAATTGGACACATTGCCACGATGATTTCCGAAGCTAAAACTGATCAAACACCACTTCAACAATCAATTTCTAAATTAGGTAAAGCGTTAGCGGTAATTGCGATTATTATTACCCTTGTTATCTTTGGGATTAACATTGCTGAACACTACTACTTCGATGGTGGTAATGTCGGTTGGGAAGTATGGCAAAAGTCATTTATGGCATCAGTGGCGTTAGCGGTCGCGGCAATCCCTGAAGGTTTGCCAGCCATTATTACGATTGTTTTAGCCTTAGGTATGCAAAATTTAGCGAGAGAAAAAGCGATTATGAAGAGCTTACCGGCGGTCGAAACCTTAGGTTCTACTTCAGTTATTTGTAGTGATAAAACTGGGACACTAACGCAAAACGTAATGACTGTAACTAAAGTGTATTCGAATAATAAAATTATTGATATTAACGAAAACACCCATGTTGATGATAAATTATTACAATTATTAACTTACGGAGTTTTATGTAATGATACTAAAGTTAATTTAAATGAGGAAAATGAGTATACGAAAATTGGTGATCCAACTGAAGTAGCATTTATTGATTTAGCAATTACACTAAATCATAATCCAATTGAAATATTCACTAATAATCCGCGAATTTCTGAGCTTCCATTTGACTCAGAACGGAAATTAATGACGACCGTTCATGATTTTGGTAATAAACGTTATGCGGTGATTAAAGGTGCTCCTGATGTGATGTTACGTCGCTCGGTGGAATCTAAAAAATCAATTAAAGATTATGAAAATGCTAATTTAATGATGACTAGTGAAGCTTTAAGGGTTTTGGCAGTTGGTTATAAGGAAATTAATCCAACTTTACCACTTGATAAATTAACTCATGCTTATTTAGAACATGACATTACTTTAATTGGCTTAGTGGGCATGATTGATCCACCAAGACCTGAAGTTAAAGATGCAATTAAAGTTACTAATCGCGCTGGAATTGATGTCATTATGATTACTGGCGATCATAAAAATACGGCCATGGCGATTGCTAAAGAGTTAAATATTATTAAATCTAATGACGATATAGCTCTATCTGGTTTAGAGCTCGACAATTTATCTGATGAAGAGTTTAAAAAAGTATTACCACACGTTCGTGTCTACGCCAGAGTTAGCCCAGAAAATAAAGTGAGAATTGTTGAAGCGTGGAAAGCTGAAAACCGAATCGTTGCTATGACTGGTGATGGTGTAAATGACGCGCCAGCCTTAAAGACTGCTAATATCGGAATTGCGATGGGCATTACCGGTACTGAAGTCTCTAAAGGTGCAGCTGATATGGTCTTAACTGATGATAACTTTACTACAATTGTTACTGCAGTTGAGGAAGGTAGGGGAATTTATGCTAATATTAAAAAGGCAATCCACTTCTTACTAAGCTGTAACATTGGTGAAATAGTAACGATCTTCTTAGGAACAATTTTAGGGGCCTTAATCTTCTCAGGGGCCGTGACTACCTTAACTGCAGTTCAAATTTTATGGGTTAACTTAGTCACTGACTCATTAATGGCTATAGCCATTGGTCTTGAACCAAAAGAAGCTGATATTATGAATGAAAAACCAAGGGATTCACGAAAATCGTTCTTCGCTGATGGCTTAGGTATCAAGATTGGCTGGCAAGGAATTATGTTAGGACTACTTTCATTTAGCGCGTTTGTGATTGGCTATTTTATTTACCCTAATACTGAAGGAGCAACTGGTGATGTATTAAGAGCGGCTAAATTAATGAATGCCTCAACGATGACATTTATGGTACTAGCAATTTCGCAGTTATTCCATGCATTAAATGTGAAAAGTGAAAAGAAATCAATCTTTAAAACTAAATTTAACAAATATCTATTATGGGCATTTATTACCAGTTTAATCTTACAACTTCTAACCATTGTCTTCCCATTTACTAGAGAGCTGTTCAATTTATCTAACTTAAACTTAGTTGAATGGTTAATTGTCTTAGGGTTATCAATTACTCCAATTATTGTGGTAGAGATTCAAAAATTGATTTCAAATTTGATTAATAAGAGAAAAAGAGCGGTTTAACGCTCTTTTTTTCATATAAGTGTCAATGTGCATAAGCCATGTTCTGTCCCCGAGTGGGTGTGACCATTTATCTCTTCTTTCAAAGCATCTTGGTCGCTTCTGATTCGCGCCTTGATGTGCCCCTACCAAAATTTGGGTTTCTAGTTTGCGGGGTTTACCCTTTTCACTCTAACCTCGCGGCTAGTATCGTCTCTGTGGCACTTTTCAGGCTTTAAACCACGAGGGTTTAAAGATCCGCCGTAACTAATAAATTAGTCCCCTAAGTTATTGTTTCCTTAGGCACAATCACTACTAACATCACAGTTAGTACTAGCATGGACTTTCCTAACTTTTTTTAAAAGCTCGGTCACCTTCCATTGACTCTAAAAAGATTATATCAAATATTTACTGATATTTCAAATTGATAATTTTAAATAATGTGAATCTATGGCTTATTCATTATTTTTATAAATTAACCTATGCGCTTTACTTTATGGAAAAGCCCTTATATGCTATACTATTTATGGACAAAAAGTAATTGTTTATCAAAATATTTAGAATAAATTAGGAGGAATAAAATGGAACAAAACATTACAAGATTACCATTAATTGGAGATAGAGCTCCACAATTTAACGCACAAACTACTAACGGACCGGTTAACTTCCCAGAAGATTTCAAAGGTCATTGGGTTGTATTATTCTCACACCCTGCCGATTTTACCCCAGTATGTACAACTGAATTTATTACATTTGCTCAAAGAGAACCTGAATTTGAAGCTTTAAACACTAAATTAATCGGATTATCAGTTGACTCACTACACTCACATATCGCATGGTTAAGAAGAGTTGAAGATTTAACTTTCCGTAACTACAAAAACACTAAAGTTAAATTCCCATTAATCGTTGACATTTCAATGCAAGTTTCTAACTTATACGGAATGATTCACCCAAGCACAGGTAACACTACTCAAGCCGTTAGAGCGGTATTCATTATTGACCCAGAAGGAATTATTAGAACTATTTTATACTATCCATCATCAACTGGACGTAACTTTGATGAATTATTAAGAATTATCAAAGCGTTACAAACATCTGATGAATTAGGTGTTGCTACTCCAGCTGACTGGGTACCAGGCGAACCGATGATCGTTCCACCAGCAGGTACTACTAAATTAGCTGGTGAAAGAATGGCTGGCGTTAAAGAAAAAGTTGAAATGGAATGCCAAGACTGGTTCTTCTGTTTTAGAAAAAAATAATTTAACTTAAAAATAAAAGCTCCAAAATTCGGAGCTTTTTTCATTTAATTATTTTTTTAATGCGTCTTTTCTTGATAAATCAATTCGACCTTTATCATCAATACCAATACATTTAACTAATATTTGATCACCTAATGATAAGACTGATTCAACTTTATCAATTCTTTCATGAGCTATTTTAGAAATATGAACTAATCCTTCAGTTCCTGGCCATAATTCAACAAAGGCACCATATGATTCAATTCTTTTAACAACCGCTTCATAAATTTGACCAACTTCTACTTCTCTAACTAAATCTTCAATTTTCTTAACAGTTGAGTTAATCCATTTACGATCTTGGTGCATAATATAAACACGTCCATCTTGTTCAATATCGATTTTAACATCGTTATTATCTTCAATGATTTGGGTAATAATCTTACCACCTGAACCAATGACATCTTTAATTTTTTCTGGATTAATTCTAATCATCACTACTTTTGGTGCGTAGTCTGATAATTCTTCACGTACAGTTGGAATCGTTTCTACCATATGTTTTAAAATATGTAGTCTTCCTTCTTTAGCTGCCGCTAGAGCTTCTCTTAAAATATTTTCATTAATGCCTGAAATTTTAATGTCCATTTGCAGTGCTGTAATTCCTTCAGTAGTTCCCGTAACTTTAAAATCCATATCTCCTAAATGGTCTTCTAAACCTTGGATGTCAGAAAGAATGATATATTTATCTCTTTCTTTAATTAAGCCCATGGCGATACCCGCAACTGGCGCTTTAATTGGTACTCCTGCAGCCATTAGCGACATCGTTCCTGAGCAGACTGAAGCCATTGATGATGAACCATTTGATTCTAAAATTTCAGATACCACTCTAATAGTATAAGGAAAATCATCTTCTGATGGTAGGACTTGTTCTAAAGCTCTTCCAGCTAAGGCACCATGGCCAATTTCACGACGTCCTGGTGAACCGTATCTACCAGTTTCACCAACTGAAAATGGTGGGAAGTTATAGTGATAAATAAAGCGCTTCGAATCAGCTACTCCTAAATCATCAATAATTTGTTTTTCAGCTAATGCTCCCAAGGTAACAACGCCTAATGATTGGGTTTGTCCACGCGTAAATAAAGCTGATCCGTGAGCTCTAGGTAAGATATCAACTCTTGATGAAAGTGGTCTAATTTCATTCGCTTTTCTACCATCAGGTCTAACTTTATCATGAGTAATTAATCTACGGAATTCAACAGCAATAATATTTTCTAATATTCCGTCTATAGTCTTATGATATTTAACTTGTTCAGATTCTTTTAAGGCCTCAAACTCCAATGTTTCTTCATATTTGGCAAACACTTCATCTTTAACTGCTTGTAATGCTTCTTCTCTTGCTTTCTTTTCAAATGTTTGCAAAGCAACTGAAATTTTATCATAAGCAAGTTGGTTAATTTCTTTAACTAGTTTTTGGTCAACTTCTTTTGGAACTACTTCTAATTTAACTGGTTGTAATTCATTAATAATTTCTTCTTGGAAAGCAATAATTTTCTTAATTTCCTCATGTCCAAATAAAATCGCTTCAAGCATTACTTCTTCAGACACTTCTTTAGCTCCAGCTTCAACCATATTAATGGCATCTTTTGTACCAGCAACGGTTAAATTAATTTCACTTAATTCTAATTCTTCTGGTGTTGGGTTAAGAATGAATTTACCATCAACTCTACCAACTACTACCCCAGCAACTGGGCCATCAAATGGTAAATTGGAAATACTTAAGACAATACTTGAACCAATTAATGAAGACATTTCCGTTGATGCCGCTTCATCACTTGATAAAACAGTATTAACCACTTGAACGTCATCATAAAAACCTTCAGGGAATAATGGACGAAGCGGGCGGTCAATTAATCTTGACGTTAATGTTTCATTTTCTGTTGCACGTCCTTCACGACGTAAAAATCCTCCCGGAATTTTACCCCCTGCATATAATCTTTCTTGATAGATTACCATTAACGGAAAAAAATCACGATCTTGGTCATCTTCCTTGCTGGTAACAACAGATAATACTGTTGAGTCACCATAATAAATTAAAGCCGATCCTAAGGCTTGTTTGGCTATTTCGCCAATTTCTACCCGAAATTCGCGACCGCCGATTTCTGTTTTAAATACTTTTTTCATTATATAAAATCTCCTTCATTTTATATGTCTTTTCATACATATTCTTCTTTCAATAATCTTGATTATTATACCACGAATTGATAATAACTTCTTTGATTAAGATTATTTAAAAGAAAAATGACTAAATATTAGTCATTTTACTCTTATAATTGACTTTTAAAGAAAGAAAAAAGGACATTAGTCCTTTTATCTTCTTAATCCTAATTTTTGAATTAATGCTTGATATCTGTCAACATCATTATCACGTAGATAACCAAGTAAGCTTCTACGATGACCAATTTTCATGAATAAGCCTCTTTTTGAGTGGAAATCTTTTGGATGTACTTGTAAGTGAGCATTTAATTGATTAATTTCATAAGTTAATAATGCTACTTGTACTTCAACCGATCCAGTGTCTTTTTCATCAAGTTGGTACTCTTTAATGATTTGAGCTTTCAATTCTTTTGTTAGTGCCATATATATTCTTCCTTTCTCGTTTAACTGAAGATACGGCGGCATCCGATATCCTCGTTAACGTCCTTTAAAATTATAGCATATATCTAAAATATTGCAAATAATTTAAATTTTAATGAATTGGTCAACGTTTAAAACGAAAACCGTTGCCCCTCCAATTTCAACTTCAATTGGTAAAGCGCTATAAGTACCGAATTCATTAATAATCGTATTTGGAACCATTTTAGTTCGCTTTTTACTATGAGCTTCGATAATTTCTAATACTTGTGGTACTCTTTCGTCGTTAACACCAATTAAAAATGTTGAGTTTCTTGCACGTAAAAACCCACCAGTGGTTGCTAATCTAGTGGCAAATAATTTTTCTTCTACTAACGCTTTTTGAACGCGGTTAGCATCATCATTTGATACAATTGCGATAATCATTTTCATTAATATCACACTCCCATGTATATTTTAACATACTTAGTATGTTTTTGATAATTTTATAATGTCATTTTTATCATTTTCCAATTGATTAATTAAATCGGCTTTTGAATTAAATTTTCGTTCTGGTCTTAACCATTTAATAAATTCAATTTTAATAATTTCATCATAAATCGATTTGTCAAAATCGATAATATGAACTTCTAACTTTTTCTCTTTACTATAGTTAATCGTTGGATTGTATCCAATATTAGCCATTCCGTAAAATAATTCATTTTGATAATGAACTCTAACAAAATAGACACCATTTGGTGGTAATAATACATTATCATAATCTAAATTAGCGGTTGGAAACCCGATAGTTTTACCTATTTGATTTCCGGAAATGACTTTTGCGGAAATCAAATATTCGTGATTTAGAAGTTTTTTAGCCGCTTCTAAATTTCCATTAGAAATATAATCTTTAATTAAGGTTGATGATACTAAGACATCTTCATAATAAACATCATTAACAACATATAATTCAAAGTCGTTAGCTAAATCTCTTGGCTTTCCTAAGCCTTTTTTACCAAATCTAAAATCACTACCGACTACGACTTTTTTAACATTAATTCTTTTTAAGAAATCAATCATATCTTTAACTTCTAAATTGGAAAACTCTAAATCAAATGTTACTAAATAAACTAAATCAAGAGGATATTTATTAAGTTCATTTAGTTTATCATCAACAGTATGGATAGTTTGGAATTGATCTTTAGTAAAAAATTGCATTGTGTGTGGTGAAAAACTCATAACCCCTTTTTGAAAGCTTGAATCAAAAGTTAATAGTTGATTAATTAATGCTTGATGACCTAAATGCACACCGTCAAAATTACCAATTGCAAGAGCAAGTGGCTTATCATTTTTTATTTCGTTGTATTTTCCAATTATTAATTTCATATTAACTCCTAAAACATTATCTTTGGACGATATCTTCCATCACCTGTTGGCTCATATAAGGCAATAACATTATTCATTTCATCTAGGATGACAAACTCTTCTTTTATCTCGGTTTGACGACTATCTAACCACACTCCATTTTTGACTAGTTGGGTAGTAAATTCGTCAAATTTAAATTGTTTGAAATCTTTAAAATATTCATTAATTGAAATTAATTTAAAGTCTTCAATTGTGGTTGCATCTTTAATGCTAAATGGCCCTATTTCTTCTCTTCTTAAGGTCTTTAAGGCGGTAAATTCACCCAAATACACTCCTAAATCATAAGCAAGGCTTCTGATATAGGTTTGTTTAGAAACGACCGTTTCAAAGCTAACTTCACTATTTTTGTAATCGCTCGTTTTAACAAGTGAATGAATTGTTACCTCGCGTGGTTCAAGTTTTACTTCCTCGCCACTTCTAGCATATTCATAAGCCTTTTTACCATCAATTTTAAGTGCTGAATAAATCGGTGGCGTTTGCATATAAGTTAAATCGTTAAAGTGGTTAAATCCTCTTTCTACATCTTCTTCTTTGATATTAGGTACTTTAGAATTAATAATCCGACCTTTTATGTCGTATGTATCATATAAAGTGCCAAATATAATTGTTCCGCTATATTTTTTTTGATCACTAGTTAAAAGATTAAAAAGTTTAGTCGCACTCCCTAGTAAAATAATCAAAAGTCCACTAGCAAGTGGGTCAAGCGTTCCCGCATGACCTATTTTAACTCCTTTAATCTTCTTTTTTAATTTTCTAATTACATCATAAGAAGTGATTCCAGATGGTTTATCAATTAACAAAATACCATTCATAATCTTCCACCTTTATTATTATACTATAAAATAATAATAAATATCTTTTTAAAGAAAAAAGGCACAACATTGTGCCTTTTAAAATCATGATTCATCTATTCTTTTAATCCTCATTACAATCAGTTCTTGATTAGAAAATAAGGCATTCATCTCAAAGATTAATTGCAGTTCATCTTCATTTGTTACATATGAGCCTTTAGCTACTAAAATATTTTCTCTATATATTTCAAATTTATCATCAGTTTTAAAATGAAATTTTATTTTGACTTTTGTTTCACGTCTAACCTCACCATTCCAAATGCGACTTAGTGGGTCTTCTTTTTCTTGACCATATGTATATATATAAAATTTTCTTTCACTATTAATCCATGTTATTGAGTAATAATTTCTCGCATTTAGTTGTGATGGTTCTAAATCAGTTCTAGTAATATCGAATGGTTCATTAAAAAAATCATCGCCTAAATCAGTTGGCCCCGGATCTAATTCTATTTTATTGGGGATAACACCTGTTCCTAAAAACCCAGCTCTAACTGAACTGATGTGGGCAATTAATATAGTTTCATATTCGGATTCAACTTTTCTTTCTATATATAGTTTTTGTGTTGGGGAGAAAATAGAAAAAAACAATGCTTCAGTTTTTTCATCATTAATAATTAAATACCCAAATCCTTCCCATTTATTCCCCTTACCTTGAATTTCAAAATAAAACTTGCCGTTTTCAGATGACCATGAAACATTTTCTTTTAAAACTACGTCAACCCACCAAGGTACAGCAAAACAAGCCGTTAAAGTAAATAAAAAAATAATTGTTGATAAAAATATAGCTAGTCTTTTTTTCATTTTATTCACCTCTTTTAACCATTATACACTATGAGTAATAATTTAAAGCTTTTGAAAGTATTTGTTTATAATTAATCTACCTTGATTAAACATTAAAAAAAGGCATTGATTTATGCCTTTTTTAGTAAAACTTATTATTTGTGTGAGTTAATCCACTCAACGATTTTAGCTTTTGGACGATATCCAGAAGCTTGATCAACGACTTTGCCGTCTTTAAATAAGATTAATGTCGGTACTCCTCTTACTTGAAAATCAATCGCTAATTGACGGTATTGGTCAATATCTACTTTATAGATTTTAACGCCTTCTAATTCACCAGCAATTTGATCTAATACTGGCATAATCATTTGGCATGGTCCACACCAAGTTGCGAAAAAGTCAACTAAAACTAGTCCTTCACCTACTACTTCTTTAAAGTCTTGGCCCTTATATTCAATCATCATAAACACTACCTCCTATTTTTCTTATTCATAATAATTATATATTATCAAAGTGTTTTTAACAATTGTAATGCTTTATTTTAAGGTAATAATGGTTACCCCTAACATTCCTTCGTTTTCACCGCCAGAACGGTGTGATTTAATTAGGCTAGAATTTTTAATATATTCATGAACCGCCTTTTTAACGGCACCAGTCCCATACCCATGAATAATTCTTAAAGTTTTTAAATTACTTAGAAGTAAATTATCAATTTCTTTATCAAGTAATCCGTGAACTTCTTCATATCTAACTCCGCGAAGATCTAGTTCAACACTAGCTCTTTTTTCTGGCAATGTGCCACCAGTATTTCTCGATTTTCTTCTTATCTTATTATCTGGTTTAGGAACTGGAGTTAAAAGTAAGTCTGATTTTTTAAAGTTTAAGGTAAATGGTCCTAAATCAATATAGTAATCATCACCTTTAATTTCTTTAATAAATCCACTTTGTCCGTACGATTGGATTAAAACATAATCGCCAACTTTAAAATTATAATCGGTCTTAACTTTCGTTTTTTCTCGTGGTTTATTAATTGCTTGTTTGATTTCGGCTTCTTCTTTAGCTGATAATTCTTTTTTGGCTTTTAATTCTTTTAAGATTTTTTGAATTTCTAAGTGTTTTTCGTTCCAAAGTTTTGTTTCATTATCTCTGATTTCTTTTAAAATCCGGTCTTGTTCCTGGTGGTTTTTAAGTAATAAATTATCATATTTTTTCATCTTTTCATCAAGTTCAGCTTGATTTTCTTCATAACGTTTTTTCTTATCTTCTAATTTCTGTTCTTTAATAGCTAAGTTTTCAATAATTTTAGCGATATCACTTTGATGACCACTAACTCGGACTTTTGCATTTTCAATAATTTCTTGATTAATTCCCAAGCGATTAGCAATTAATATCGCATTTGATGAGCCGGTCGTACCAATTTGCAAATGGTATTTTGGTTCTAGTGTGACCGTATCAAAAGCCACACTTGCAGTGACAATATCACTTGATTCAAAGGCATAAACTTTTAATTCTGAGTAGTGAGTTGTCACAACTAATCTCGGTTTATATTTTCTTAAATAATCTAAAATTGAAATTGCTAGTGATGTTCCTTCAACTGGATCAGTTCCACTACCTAATTCATCGATTAAAATTAAATCATTGGGAGTAACATTATCGACAATCTTCTTAATTTTAGTCATGTGACTTGAAAAGGTTGAAAGTGATTGCTCAAGTGATTGTTCATCGCCAATATCAGCATAAATATTATCAAAAACGGCAACTACTGATTTTTCTCCAGCTGGGATTAGTAAGCCTGACTGAGCCATTAAAGTTAAGAGCCCGACCGTTTTTAAGGCCACTGTTTTACCACCAGTGTTAGGACCGGTAATAATCATTGTTGGGGCATCTTTATCTAAATAAAAGTTAATTGGAACAATTACTTTAGGGTCAATTAATGGATGTCTAGCTTGGACTAAATTAATTAATCCTTCCGTATTAATTTTCGGAATAATTCCGTTAATTTCTTTAGCATAATTCGCTTTGGCATAAATTAAATCTAATGTTAAAAAGATTTCTAAATTAATTTTTAATGTTTCTAAATTAATCGCTAATTTATTCGAAACATTAGCTAAAATCTTTAAGATTTCTTTCTTTTCTTCAACTTTCAAAAACTCAATTTCAGAAGTAATCGCTCTAATTTCTTCCGGTTCAATATAAACCGTCTGTCCACTACTTGAAATATCGTGAACAACACCCTTAATTTTATTTTTAAATGACTGATTAATGCATAAACAATACCGGTCATTTCTCATAACCATCACTCTTTCATTTAAAAAATCAGAGTATTTGGTCATTAGTTTTTCCATTCTTTCATTAACACTAGCTATTTTTGATTGCAGAATTCTTCTAACTTTAAATAAATTAGGACTAGCGTGATCATAAATATTACCATCAGGATCAATTGTTTCTCCTAATAGTTTTAATAAATCATCATGCAAATTAATATCATCAAAATATGTTTCTAAATATTTCGCTTCAATCTTTAGTTTTTTAAGATTTTGATAGTAGGCTTTTAGTCTTGCTTCTTCTTTTAAAAACGTATGAACTAAGACTAATTCATTTGGTTGTAAAATTGACCCAATTTCTAATCTTTTAAGTGATTCAACAATATCATATTTTGAATCAAGATTAATATTTGAAGCTCGATTTAACGCTTCTAGGGCATCATCTACCTCATGAAGTAGGGTCTTAATTACTTCGGGGTTATTATAGATTGACAATTCTAAAATAGCTTCTTTCACGCGCAGTGATGTTGCGTGCTTCGAAACTAGGTTTAAAATCTTATCAAATTCTAAAGTTTTTGTTTGGTAAATCATAAAATTTTCCTCGCAATTTTTCCAAAAATATGGTATAATTGATAGTAGAAAGCAGGGATATTTTGAAATATTTTTCGATTACTTTAAGTCAAGAAAATCTAAATAACCTACTGATTGCATATCAAGATTTTATTGTTGACAATAATATCGAACATGCTCTTTTTAAAGCGGTTCATCGCAATGTTGAGATTATTGCCTATAAATCAGGAACCGTTCTTTTGAAAGGACCAGACGTCTCTGATGAAATCGTCTTAATTAAAGAAGGTTTAGGTCTAAAAGACTATGAAGCTATCGGCAGTGATGAAGTTGGTACTGGTGATGTCTTTGGACCAATTGTCGTTTGTAGTGCTCTTGTTAAAATGGATGATATCCCATTTTTAGAATCACTAAACATTAGAGATTCTAAGAAAATGACTGATCGTGAAATTATTAAATTAGGACCTGTTTTAGCAGAAAGATTAATTCATTCACTAATGATCTTGCATCCAGCTAAATATAATGAAGTTTCAAGAAAACCTGGATTCAATCTAAATAAGATTAAAGCTCTACTTCATAATAAAGCTATTTTAAAAACTAGTATGAAATATGAATTACCAGTTCCGGTAATCTTAGACAAGTTTTGCACCCAAAGTAATTATTTTAATTACTTACGTGATGAAGAAATTGTCTATAGCGATATCAATTTCCATGAAAGAGCGGAAAATGTTCACTATAGCGTGGCCGCAGCCGCAATTATTGCTAGATACGCTTTTATCGTCGCCCTTATCAAATACCGCCGCGAATTAGACATAACCATTCCTAAAGGTGCCGGCCCTAAAGTTGATGAGGTTTTAGAACAAATCATTACTTCTCATGGAATTAATACCTTAAAACAATACGCTAAACTTAATTATAAAAACGTAACTAGACTGCTAGAGAACGTTTAATTAGCTCTAATTTAAACTCTTTTGGTGGCTCAACTTCAAAGTTGAGCTTTTCTTTTGTTATTGGGTGGTTAAATTCTAAACTATATGCGTGTAAATACGGACCCGTATTACCATACACTTTCTTAGGCCCATAAATAGAATCACCTAAAATAGGATGATTAATTGATTTTAAATGAGCTCTAATTTGATGAGTTCTACCAGTAATTAGGTCTAGTTTTAAGTAGGCAAAACCGTTATTTTGTGCTAAAACTTCATATTTAGTAATTGCATTGCTTCCGGTTTCGGCGGTTGTCATCATTTGACGGTGTTTTTTATGCCTAATAATCGGTTTTTCAATGACTCCATATTCTTCCTTAAACTCATAATAAACAATCGCTAAATAGTATTTTTTTATTTGCCGACGTTGAAACATTAATTTAAGTTTTTGATGAGCCTCTTCATCTTTACCAATAATTAATAAACCCGATGTGTCTTTATCTAGCCTGTGAACTATTCCTTGACGGAACGGCTCATCTTTATTAGATAATGAGTCAAATTCGTGTAATAAGCCACTTACAAGAGTTGTTCCTTCGTAAGTATCACTTGGGTGAACTACTAAGCCTTTTGGCTTATTAATCACGGCAAAATATTTATCTTCATAAATAACATCTAAATTTAAATCAACAGGTTTTAGTTCTTCTTTTTCTAAAATAACCGGATCTTTTAATATCACAAAATCGCTATCTTTTAAAAGATAGCTTGGTTTAACTACAGTGTCGTTAACTAAAACGTCACCAGATTTAATTAATTGCTGGATTTGATTGCGAGAATATTTGGTTTTTTCTTGTAAGAATTTATCAATTCTCGTCTGAATCTCGTTTTTGATCTTCCACTGTCTCATTTGATGTTATGACCTCTTCGGTTTTGCTAGCTAATTTTTCTCTTTTTGATTCAAAAAAGAATAAATCAACCATCACTAAAACAACCCCGACGGTTAAGGCTAAGTCAGCGATATTAAAATAAAAGTTTGAAAGTCCGACTATTTTTAAAATATAGGTTAAAAATGGTACATGAATAAAGTCAATCACATAACTTAAAAATAATCTATCAAGCGCATTACCAAGCGTTCCAGCAATTAATAAGGCGATTGATATTGAATAAACTTTCTTCTTTTTAAAATCGCTTTTAGTAAATAAATAACCAAAAATAACTAACGCAATAATCGTGATTATAAAGAAAAATATTTGTTTACCTTGTAGCATTCCCCAAGCTGCACCGCTATTTTCAACGTACTTAAATTCAAGGACATATGGAATCCAAGTTACAGTTTCCGGTTTTGACTCAAGTAAAAACTTAGCTAAATACTTTAGCCCTTGATCAAGTCCGATTATAACAGCGATGATAATTAATCCGATAATCATATAATTTCTCCTCTATGTTTAGTAAATATAAACTTACAAAAATTTTATGTTTTTTTAATCAATTGTTTTTTGTCTTAAAATTTCCACAGCTTCTGCAAAATTTTTAACAGGATAATATTCAAGATTTTTGTTAATACTAATAACCTCTGCGTGGTTTTCTAAAGCGATAAAATATATATCAACTTTAGCTCGATTTGCGGTGTGTATTTTTTGCACCGCACCACCAATTGCTCCCACCGAACCATCAAGATTTATCGTGCCAGTACCTGCAATTTTCAAATCTCCAAAGTTTAGTTTTAGTAAACTTACATAAATATTTAATGATTGCATCAGGCCCCCACTTGGGCCACCAGTAGTATTATCTAAGCCTGGTAAAGTGAATTTGGGATTACTTGAAGTAATTTCAATATTTGGATAGAAGATAAAGTAATAATCTCCTGGTTCATATGTATGATCATATTGAAACTCTTCATTGTTTCTTTTAATTGTTAAACTAACTTCTTTTTGTTTGGCATCAGCAATTACTTCTTCATAGTTGGCCTTAGTTACTTGAGTGCCATTAACTTTCGTAATAATGTCACCTACTTTTAACTGTCTTAAACGGCTAGGACGGTAGTATAAAACTAAACTATTAATGTCATACTCAATCGATATCGAGTTATCAACTTTACTTGCCTCTTCATATGCATTAATTAAACTTGTTTCATATGAATATTTTTTAGAAATTTGCCCCATCTTATAATCATCCACATTAGAAATTGATTTGGAGTATTTAGCCATCTCGCCAACATCATTTCTACCATCTAACTCTAAAACAATTCTCATAATCGGAGTAATTCTTGGTGCATAAAGGACAGCAGTTGTATAGAAATTTGATGAATTTTCTACACCCTCAATTACAATATCATTTTCAACTGGGGTAATAACACCCGGCATAACCACTTCAAAGTTAGTGGGAATGAAAAGCGCAATTGCCAAATAGAAAATCGCAAACGATAATGTAATTAAGATATTTTTACTTTTTTTCATAGTTTTCTAAGTTTAATTTTAGCTGATTTTGCCATTTTCATTGAAGCCACATTTGACTCAGTTCCTTCATATTTATTATCTTCGTAAATAACTTCAATAATTCCTGATTGAATGATTAATTTCATACATTCATGGCAAGGAAATAATGTGACATATAAATGCGCGCCTTTTAATGATTGCGTCGCATTTAAAATCGCATTAGCTTCAGCATGGACTACATAAGGGTATTTAGTTTCAATAAAATCCCCTTCGTTTCCCCATGGATATTCATCGTCATCACAACCATGAGGTAGACCGTTATAACCAATTCCAATAATTCTTTTATCTTCATTAACTATACAAGCCCCTACTTGAGTATTCGGGTCTTTTGAGCGTTTCGCTGAGAGTTTGGCGACTCCCATGAAATATTCATCCCAAGTAATATAATCATTTCTTTTCATCTTTTGTCACCTTAATTTTTAACTCATCTAATTGAATTTGATCAACACCTGATGGTGATTGATTCATAATATCACGAGCATTTTGATTTTTTGGAAACGCAATTACGTCTCTAATATTAGTTGTATTAGTTAAAATCATGACGATTCTATCTAATCCTAACGCAATCCCACCATGAGGTGGCGTTCCGTATTTTAATGCTTCAATAAAGAAGCCAAAACGATCTTTAATGTCTTCATCTGATAAACCTAAGGTTTCAAACATTAATTGTTGAACATCTTGATTATGAATTCTAATTGAACCGCCACCAATTTCATATCCGTTTAATACAATATCATACGCTCTAGCTAAAGCTTCTTTTGGATTGTTTTTTAAATCTTCAACTTTTTGCGGAGCAGTAAATGGATGATGAGCCGCGCTAAATCGCTTCTCTTCTTCATCATATTCAAGTAGTGGCCAATCAACGACCCATAAAAACTTAAAGACGTTTTCAGGGATTAAATCAAGTCTTTTCGCGACTTCTAATCTCACGGCGCCAAGCGCTTGGCTAACATCTTCAAACTTACCAGGAACTAAAAATAAGATGTCATCTTTTTCTAAGTTTAATTGTTGCAAATCTTCATCAGTTAAGTTTCTTCTAATACTTCCTGAGTATTCATTACCATCAAATCTAACAAAAGCTAGCGCTTCAGCGTGATTTTTCTTCGCGATTTCTGTTAACTCATCAATTACTTTTCTAGTAATTGTCTTCGCGCTAGAAAACTTAACACCTCTAACGTGTTCTTTTCCGTTAAACAGCGGAATCGTCTCCTTAATTAAGAAACTATAATCACTAATTAAGTTTTCAAATCTCATATCTGGTTTATCACTACCATAATTTAATAAAGCATCTATATATTTCATTCGTAAAAACGGTGTTTGAATATCTAACCCTAAAACATCCTTCATTAAATTAGTAAATAATTTTTCTAAAAAACCAAAAATATCTTCTTCTGAAATAAATGAGGCCTCAATATCAACTTGCGTGAACTCTGGTTGACGATCAGCTCTTAAATCTTCATCGCGGAAACATTTCGCGATTTGATAATATTTTTCAATTCCTGAAATCATTAAAAGTTGTTTATAGATTTGAGGTGATTGTGGTAACGCGTAAAAGTTACCAGGATTTACTCTAGATGGCACCAAATAGTCTCTGGCACCCTCTGGTGTAGACTTTGATAAAATCGGCGTTTCCACCTCAATAAAACCTAAATCACTAAGAGTATTTCTAATCGACTTAACAATTTCATTCCGTTTTAATAAATAGTTTTGTTGAACTGGGCGGCGAAGATCTAAATAACGATATCTTAAACGCACATCTTCAAGCGCATCAGTTTCATCGGCTACGATTAGTGGTGGTGTATTGGAAGTTGATAAAATTTCAAGTTTTGATAAATTAACTTCAATTTCACCAGTTTTTAATTGTTTATTAGGACTAATCCGTTTAATAACTTCGCCCTCAGCTAAAATCACGTATTCACTACGTAATTTAGTAGCTTCATTATAAAATTTATTATCTGGATGGACCACAACTTGAGTAATTCCGTGCATATCACGTAAATCAATAAAAATTAAACCGCCTAAATTTCTAACACGGCTGACCCACCCTTTTAATTTAACATGCATTCCAACATTTTTAATTGTTAATTCGCCATTATTGTGAGTACATAACATGTTATTTACCTCCTAAGAGTTTTAATAACTCTTCTAATTTCATTTGTTGTTGTTCTTGGGTTTCAGTATCCTTAACTGAAACTAAATTATTTTTAACTTCATCTTCACCAATAAAGATTAAATATTTTGGATTTAATTTAATCGCTTTTTTCATTTTTGATTTCACCGATTTAGTATCATAATCCATTTCTGAAGTAATGTTAGCGTCTCTTAATTCTTTTAAGACATGAGAGGCAAATTGATTAAAACTTTCATCAAAAGTAATAATATAAGCGTCTAATATGTACTCCATATTAGGCATCGCTCCACTTACTTCTAACGCCTCGATAAAGCGCTCCATTCCAAATGAAAAACCAATACCAGTTAATTCTGGACCGCCTAAATCGGTTGATAAGTTATCATAAGCGCCGCCTCCACCTAAAGTGTTGGCATTACCAAAATCTTTAATATGAGCATGGATTTCAAAAACTGTTTCTGAATAATAATCAATGCCTCTTACTAAATTATGATCAATTTCATAATTAATCTTATTTTCATCTAAAACTTTTAAGACTTTTTCAAAATGTAATTTTGAATTATCGGTTAGATAATCAATTGACTTAGGAGCGTTTTTAACAATATCCTTAGGTCCGTCAATTTTACAATCTAATATTCTCAGTGGATTATTATCAAGTCTTACTTGACAATCATTACATAATCCCGTTTTATGAGAATTGAAATATTCTTCTAAAACTTTTTGATATCTTAATCTTGATTCGTTATCTCCAAGTGAATTTAATTTGATTAAGACTCCATCTAAACCAAATTCAGTAATAATATCACTTGCTAGCATAATTACTTCAGCATCAACATAAGGACTTTTTAATCCGATCGCTTCAATTCCAAATTGATAAAACTCTCTAAACCTGCCTTTTTGCGGACGTTCATAACGGTAATTTGGTCCAATATAATAGTATTTTAAAATATCATTTTGGGCATAACTCTTATTTTCAATGACTGATCTCATAATTCCCGCTGTCGCTTCAGGACGCAATGTAATATTTCTATTGCCTTTATCAACGAAATTATAAGTTTCTTTTTGGACCATATCCGAAAATTCACCTTCACGGTGAAAAACTTCGGAATATTCCATAATTGGGGTACGAATTTCTTTATAATTATACTTTTTAAATATTTCTTTTAATTTATTAGTGACATATTCCCATTTGATTGCCTCTTCTGGAAGTAAGTCATAAGTTCCTTTTACTTTATAATTCATTATAAATCCTCCGTATCATAAATAATTGTCACTGGGCCATCATTAATTGAGTGTATTTTCATATCAGCCCCAAAAACTCCGGCTTCGACATGATGATTTTCTCTTAGAAGAGAAACAAATATTTCATATAAAGGAATGGCGTGTTCTGGTCTGGCGGCTTTAATAAATGAAGGTCTATTGCCTCTTTTCATATCAGCATATAATGTAAATTGTGAAATAATTAAGATTTCACCATCTACTTGCATAATATCTAGATTCATTTTACCTTCATTATCTTCAAATATTCTTAAGCCTGATATTTTTCTAGCTAGTTTTTCCACTTCTACTTCAGTATCAGTATCGGTAATTCCAACATAGATTAAAAATCCTTTGTTAATTTTACCAACAACCTCATTATCAATTGTAACACTAGCTTCTTTTACCCTTTGAACTACTAATCGCATTAACTAATCCCTCTTTTAACTGAGTAAACAGCTTCTACTTTTTTAATATTTGACATTAGTGAAACTAATGATTGTAAGTTATCGACTAAAACTTTAATATTGACTTGGAAGTCAAATTGCGTCGGTGTTTTCGCGTTAATTTCCGCAATTGATACCCCTTGGGCGTTAATTACGGAAATAATATCGGTTAAAATATTAGGGCGAGCCGCGCCTAAGACTTTTAACCAAGTCGCATATTTTCTAGTGACATTATCGGCCCATTTAACATCAATCATCCGGTTTGGATCTAATCCTTGTCGATTTGGACAATCATCAGTGTGAACGACAATACCACTACCTTTTGAGACAAATCCGACAATTTGATCGCGGTATACCGGATTACAACAATTTGCTAACTTAATTTGTGGGCTCGTTAACCCCTCAACATAAATTCCGGTATCACTTAATGTCGTAATTTGTTGAGTCGCTCGTTTCATTTGCCGTTGCAATAACTTTTCGCGGTCTAGTTCTTTACCTTGAAGTTTAGCGACAACCGTCTTTGGTGAAATTAAGCCTTTACCAACTTCTAAATATAATCCAGTTAAGTCATTAAGGCCTTGTTTTTGAAAGTTTTCTTTTACAAAGTCATCATTTGGATAATCAATTGGAACTTTATTACATTCACGTTCAATTGCATCTTGACCTTGTTCAATTAATTTATCACGATTAATCGTGTTTAAATAAGCTCTAATTTTATTTCTAGCAGAGTTAGATTTAACAATCTTTAACCAATCTTCGCTAGGCTTGGAGTTTTTATTAGTTTTAATACTAACAATATCCCCAGTTTGTAACTCCCGATCAATTGGGGCGATTTTATTATTAATGGTTGCACCAACCATTGTATGTCCAACATCGGTATGAATTGAATAAGCAAAATCAATTGGAGTTGATCCTCTTGGTAACTCTTTTACTTCACCACGTGGAGTAAAAACATAAACATTTGATGATAAAATATCAGTTTTAACAGTTTCAACAAAAGTTGTCGCGTCACTTGAGTCATCAGAATCAGCAGTCATTTTTAATAAATCCGCATACCAACGCATTTTTTGAGCAATTTCAAACTGTTCCTTTTCATGAGAATATGTTTTAGTTTCTTTATAAGCCCAGTGGGCAGCAACCCCTAATTCAGCAATTTCATCCATTTCATGAGTTCTAATTTGCACTTCAAAAAGCGTACCATCAGTTCCTAATACCGTTGTATGTAAAGACTGGTACATATTTGGTTTTGGCATCGCAATATAGTCTTTAAAGCGTTTTGGAATTGGTGTAAAGTTAGCATGAATTAAACCTAATGCATGGTAGCATTGTTCCACTTTATCAACAATAATTCTAATCGCCAACAAGTCATAAATATCTTCAAAATCTCGCCTTTGATAAACCATTTTTTTATAAATGGAGTGAATATTTTTAATTCTACCTTTAATATCAAAGTTAGTCATTCCACTTTCAGAAAGTAAACTGGAGATATTATCGATAATTTCATTTATCGCTTCTTCTCTTTCTGATTTTCTTTCTTGAACTAATCCTGAAACATAATAATACATTTCTGGATTAATTTGTTTTAAGGATGTATCTTCCATTTCCGCTTTAATTCTAAACATCCCTAGCCTATGGGCTAGTGGTGCATAGATTTCTAAAGTTTCTTCAGCCATTGCTTGACGTCTATCAGCTCTTAAATATTCAAATGTTCTTAAATTATGCAAACGGTCAGCAATTTTAATTAAGACCACTCGAATATCATTAGCCATTGCTAGTAACATCTTTTGTTGGTTTTCAGCTTGACTCACATTAGTTTTAAATTGAAGTTTACTTAACTTGGTAACTCCATCAACCAATGTTGAAACTTCTTTAGAAAACTCTTTAGTGATATCTTCAAGTGATAAATCAGTATCCTCAACCGTATCATGCAGCAAAGCTGCTGATAAGGTAACTGGTCCAGCATGTAATTCAGCTAAAATGGTTGCTACAGCAACCGGATGAGTGATATAAGGATCTCCACCTTTTCTTAGTTGTCCCTCGTGATATTTTTCAGCCCAAAAATAAGCCTTACGAATCATTTCGACATCTTCTGGCTTTTTAATGTATGTTGAAAATATTTTTTCTAATGCTCTTAAGAGTGGTGGGCTTTGGGTCATCTAGTTCACTCCTTTTTTTAATAGCTCATTAAAGTAAGAATTGGAATATCTTTTAATAATTCGCGACCTTTTAAGTCTTCAAGTTCAATTAAAAAAGCGGCTCCAACAACGCGGCCTCCTAATTTTCTAACTAATTCAACAGTTGCTTTAACAGTACCACCGGTAGCTAATAAATCATCAATAATTAAGACTCTTTGGCCTGGTTTTACAGCATCACTATGAAGTGATAGTTCATTCGAACCATATTCTAAATCGTAAGCAACAGTAATCGTTTCTCTTGGTAATTTACCTGGTTTTCTGACCGGAGCAAATCCAATTTCAAGTTCATTAGCAACTGGGCAGCCAAAAATGAAGCCTCTAGCTTCAGGGCCAACGATTACTTCAGCGCCAACAATTTTCGCAAATTCAACCATTTCTGAAACTGCTCTTTTAAAAGCAACTCCATCTAACATTAATGGTGTAATATCACGAAATAAAATTCCTTCTTTCGGAAATCCTGGAATCGTTGCGATATATTTTTTAAAATCGAATGTTTTTTTCATGTTTTTATCCCCCTTATAAAATATAAAATACACCTTATATTTTAACCTATTTTCTCATTATATTCAAGTTATAGAGTATAAT
>MTKW01007608.1_pt1 | contig 35108 bp, 27 predicted proteins | sample 1042761 | NCBI WGS metagenome assembly MTKW01 (sample SAMN06205366, study PRJNA360243) | anaerobic digester metagenome | biome: Wastewater treatment plant; feature: Anaerobic digester sludge; material: sludge; isolation source: anaerobic digester fed with sludge from wastewater treatment plant ...
ATTTCGTAGCAGCGTATTGCTTAACTATTGATCGTTATGATATAATTTTTTAAAAATGTGATTCGTGGAGACGAATCAAAAAAACAAGGAGGTTGTAATGAAAAATTACAGAATAATTGGAGTTGTGTTAATGTTATTTGTCTTTATGGCGGCGACAGCCCTGTGCGGATGTAACCAGGAAGCGGATACCAACACTTTGACGGTGGGAACCAATCCCGGGTTTGCCCCCTTCGAGTTCCTTGATGAGGATAACAATATCGTGGGCTTTGATATAGACCTGGCCGAGGAAATCGCCAAGCAACTGGATCTTGAACTTAAAATTGAAAATATGGATTTCGAGGGACTCGTACCCGCCGTTACCAGCGGCATGATCGATATGGCCATCGCCGGCATAACCATCGATGAAGATCGCCTGCAAAGTGTCAACTTCAGCGAGCCTTACTTCGATGCCGGTCAGGTTATCGTGGTCAGGGAAGATGAAGAGCGGATCGCCGGCACGGACGACCTAACGGACAAAAAAGTTGCCGCCCAGCTGGGCACAACGGGTGCCGACCAGCTTGACGAACTGAATATCCCGGAGGCCAATCAATTGCAATTGAATGAAGTAACCGATGTGTTCATGCAACTCAAGCAGGGTGCAGTCGATGCCGTGGTCATCGACGAACCCGTCGCCCACCGCTACCTTGATTTGCAAAGCGGCCTAAAAATTGTCGGTGATAAATTCACCGATGAGGTCTTCGGCATTGCCATAAACAAAGAGAACGAAGAACTTCTTGGGAAGGTTAACAAGGCTCTGAAAGAAATCAAAGACAGCGGTAAATATGACAAACTTTTCGAGAAGTGGTTCCTGAATTAATCAATAACCGTTGCCTGAAAGAGCTGAGCGCTCACCGGAGCGCTCAGCTCTTATCTTTTAAAATTTGACGGAAAGGCCTGCCATGAACATAATCCAAGATAATTTTCACTTCCTGCTTGAGGGTGCAGGCATCACCCTCAAGGTTTCCATCCTGGCGGCAACCTTTGGCCTGGTAATCGGAAGTATAATGAGTCTTTTTCGCATCTCCAACAACTTCCTGCTCAAGGCAGTAGCGGGCGTTTACGTGGAAGCAATCCGGGGAACCCCCCTGCTGATCCAGGTTCTCTACCTTTATTTCGGTCTCTATCAGGTGGGGATCAAATTGCCGCCTCTAACCGCCGGGATTGTAGCCCTCTCCATCAACAGCGGGGCCTACGTTACGGAGATTATCCGCTCCGGAATCCAGTCCATTGATAAAGGGCAGATGGAAGCATCGCGCTCCCTAGGCATGAACTACCTGTTGACGATGCGCCATGTGATCCTGCCCCAGGCCTTCCGGCGCATCATTCCGCCCATGGTCAACGAGTTGATCGCCCTCATCAAGGATTCATCCCTGTTATCGGTCATCGGTATCGTGGAGCTGGCCCGGGTGGGGCAGCTCGTTCGGGCAAAAACCTATGATACTTTCTACATCATGACCGCGGTGGCAATCATGTATTTTATCATGACCTTCAGCCTTTCCAACTTGCTGGGCTATATGGAAAGGCGGTGGCAGATACGTGATTAAGGTAAAAGGACTGCACAAAAACTTCGGCTCTCTTCAGGTTTTGAGGGGCATAGACCTCAAGGTGCAGAAGGGGAAAGTGGTGGTGATCATCGGAGCCAGCGGCTCCGGCAAGAGCACCCTCCTGCGCTGCCTCAACCTGCTGGAAAGACCGCAGAAAGGAGAAATCTTTATCGGCGGGCAGAACATTACCGGACCCGCCGTGGATATCAACCGGGTCCGGCGCGAGGTGGGCATGGTTTTCCAGCAGTTCAATCTATTTCCCCACATGGATGCCCTTCAGAACATCATATTGGCACCGGTCAAGGTCGCCGGGATCTCCGTGGAAGAGGGGAAAGAGCTGGCCCGCCAACTTCTGGCCAAGGTCGGCCTTCATGACAAGATCAATGCTTACCCCAAACAACTTTCGGGCGGTCAGCAGCAGCGGCTGGCAATCGCCAGAGCTCTGGCCATGAAACCCAGGATCATGCTCTTCGATGAACCTACTTCCGCCCTTGATCCCGAGATGATCAAAGAGGTATTGAACGTCATGAAGCAACTGGCTGAAGAAGGAATGACCATGGTCATCGTCAGCCATGAGATGGGTTTTGCCCGGGAAGTAGCCGACAAGATGGTCTTTATCGATGATGGTCTGGTCGTCGAAGAAGGCGACCCCGATCAGTTCTTCAACCGAGCCGTCTCCCAGAGAACCCGGGATTTCCTGAGCAAAATTCTTTAGCCAACAAAACTGACGGATACCATCAGTCGGGGCCCGACAGCCCTGCCGTTCGCTACATCCTTCAGGGTAATCCGGGGTGTAAAACGGCTCCATCTTCAAGAGCTCCCCCGATCAAATCCCACACCTCGGGGGTTTCAAACCCCCTTCTCCAGGCGGCAATTCCCGCCAGCCCGTACTTGTTGACCAGCGCCACCCTCTGTCTCATGGAATCGGCATCCTCGATCCAGATCTCGTAGGTCTTCTCCCCCTCTTCATAGACCACTTTGTTCTGGCGGGCATCGCTGTCCCATCTGAGCGCGACATCGTGGCGGCGGACAATCTCCTCGATCTTGCCCATGGAGTACGCTTTCGAGGAAACCTCCTGTGCTCCCCCCTCCAGATACTCTATCTCCCACTGACGGGTATAGAAGGGCACCCCCAGGACCAGCTTTTCGGCGGGAACCTCTTTTAACACCTTCTGCAGGCCGTGCTCCACCCAGGGCAGCGACGAGACCGGCCCCGCCACCTTGGAAAAACCGCCGTGTTCGTCATAGGCCATCAGCATCACATAATCCACGCATGCAGCGAGCATACGCCGGTCATAGCAGCGCGACCAGTAGACACTGTTGGATAGCATTGTCACATCGACCGACAGTACCAGCCCCTCCTCCCGGCAGAGAGGAGCCAATTCGCGCACAAACTGCGTGTACAGATCACGATAATCGGCATGGAAATTCTCGAAGTCCAGGTTGAACCCGTCAAGACCATAGAGGCGGGCAAAAATAAGGATCTGATCGATGACTTTTCTTCTTAGGGCCGAGCTGGAAAGGATCTTGGCCGTCAGTTCGGGATCAGCAGAGCTGGTTACGGCCGCCCAGATATCGTAGCCCCTTTCCCGCGCCCACTTGACATATACCGGATCAGCCAGATTCTCCACATTCCCCTCGGCATCGCGGATATTGAACCAGGTCGGTGCGACAATGTTCAGGGGAGGCATCTCCCCTATCTTCTCCACGTCGGTCCTGGAGTAAACATACTCCCACACCATCACAAAAGGGCTCTCCGGAATACTTTTTTCCGGAATCCGTACGCCGTCACCGTCCGTCTTATCCTCGGCCGGCATCGCCGCGTATGCGCCTTCCGTACGTATATACCGGCGGGGAACAGATCCGACCATCCCCTTTCCGGTCCTCACCGTGACCCATTCCTCGCCGGAATCCTCCTCCAGCCTGAGTACTTCGCCGGCACCCAAAACCGCCAACATGGGAGCGCGGATCGAAGGCCCCTTCCTTAAACAAACGGCATCGGCCGTAACCACGGCATCCATCGCCCGATCACCCAAATCAATGACCACCGTATCGGTCTCGGCAAAATATTGCACCTTCAGGCCATAAAAATCCGCCAGAAACAACAGCGGTAAAAAGAGGCGTCCCTCCTCATCCCGGCGCAGGGGAAACTCAAGCTCCACGGGTCGGAGATTGATCTCCGATGCGACCTTCTCGCTGCGCATGTGGATCACCCGTTCCGCCGTAGTGATTATCGCCGTCTGTTCCAGCTCATCCCAGTATATATGCGGGTCAATATGCTCCCTGACCGTCCGGAGATCGACATAAATCTCCCTCTCCACGACCCGGGCCAGCCCTTCTCCGACCTTGAGATTGCCGATTACCAGTACGGTCTCTTCTCCCCAAACGGCCCCCAGCAGACCCGGGAACAGATAAATAAAAAGCCCCAGGGCCGACAGCAATCCGGCCGTGAGGACCACTTTCTCGACAGCGGCAACTGCTTTTTTCCGGCGCGGGGCAAAAATCCATCCTGAACGGCGATCTTGTTCGTCCCGGGATCCCGGCCGGTAAGGTGGCGGTGTCGCATGCAGGTTCGTCATTTCGTCTTCCTCTCCAAAGTTGTACATCCATGCCGATAACTTCTTTATACGGCATCAGACTCCCTTTTCCTTTTCCTTTTCCTTTGGAGAAAATAAATGTGCACCCCTGCTATCCTATAATCATCAGCGCATCGACCGCCACCGGATCGGAACCGCTGATGATGACGGGGTTGATATCGATCTCCTTTATCTCCGGATGAAGCATGCCGATGAAACCGACCGTCTGCAATATGGCGCACAGTTCGGAGATATTCACCGCCGGCATCTTCCGGAAGGCTCCCAGTATCTTCCGTCCCCGTATATCATCGATCATCTCTTTGGCCTCCGCGATGCTCAACGGCGCCACCCGGAAAGAGTTATCCTGCAAAGCTTCCGTAAAGATACCACCGAGCCCAAACATGATGATCGGTGCAAACCCTCTGAATCTGGTCATTCCAATCACGAATTCCCTCTCTCCGGCGACCATCCCGGAGACCAGGACCGCCACATCACCGGCCGCCTCTCTTATGGCCGTGAAGGAGCGCCGAACCTCATCTTCGTTTCTCAGGCGGAGATGGATCAACCCCGCCTCGGTCTTGTGCATGATCTCCGCGGAACATCCTTTGAGGACCACCGGAAAACCCAGCCGACGCGCTGCCTCCACCGCCTCCTCTTCCGTAAAAACCAATCTTTCGGGGGCCACCGGAACCCCGTAAGCGGCGAGCACGTGCTTGGACTGATACTCGTCAAGGGCTTTCTGCCCGTTATCCAGCGCCGCCCCGATGATCGCGGCCGCCTCGTCGGAACGAACCGGTATCCGGGGAGGCTTTCTTTCCTTGCGGTTGCGTATCTCCATATACTTCATCAGTGAGAGCATCGCCCACGCCGTCTTCTCGGGGCCATCATACACGGGAACATCCTGATCACGATAACCCCGGTTAAAATCATCGAAGCGATCGAGGAACGAAGATATCAGAAATGGCACGGTCTTCTTTTTCGGATAGTTTACCACCTCCTCCACATCTTTATCTGTTATCTTCATCAGCTCTATAAAATCTTCCAGGCTCTCCGCCCCCATGAGCTCTTTTAAATGAGGATATATCTCCCTGAGAAAACCGTTCCCCATCACCCCGTGAATGATAATACCGTCCACCTCATTGCTCTTGATGATCAACTCCGGTATCTTCTGCCCCAACGCCATGGTATCCATGTTAAAGGTCATATCCACCGGATTGGTGCACTGCGCATGACTCTCCAACAGCGGTCTGATCTGCTTCTGCAGCTCTTCCGAAAAACGGGGTACCTCCAGCCCGCCCATGTTGCACGTGTTGGCGATCGCCGTCCCCGGACCGCCTGAATTGGTAAGCACGCCGACTCTTCTCCCTTTCAACAACGGTTGGGTCGCCAGTGCCCAGCCGTGGGCGTACAGCTCCTCCACGGAATGAACACGAATTATCCCCGCCTGTTTGAAGATCCCCTCGTAAAGATAATCCGGACCGGCCATCGCGCCCGTATGGCTTGAACCGGCGCGCGCCCCCGCCTCGGTCCCGCCTACATACTGGGCGACAACCGGCTTTCGGGGTGTAATCTGCCGCGCCACCTCTAAAAAGCGGTCGCCGTCCCTGATCCCTTCGATGTAGAGAGCGATCGCCTTTGTATCTTCATCCTCGCCCAGATATTCCAGCGCATCAACGATATCGATATTGGCCTCATTGCCCACACTGATGGCCTTGCTGAAACGGATCCCTCTGCGCTTCAGATATGCAAGCGTCTGCGTAATATATGTTCCGCTCTGGGAAGCCATCCCCAGCAAACCCGGTTTCAGGTCGAAAGTCATGACCGTGATATTTAACGGCAGGTTGGAATTGATAAGACCGATACAGTTGGGACCCAGAAACCGGATACCGTATTTCTCAGCCGTCTCCTTCAGCTCCTTCTCCAGCTTATCACCCTCTGCACCGACCTCCCTGAACCCGGCCGTGCATATAACCGCGTACCTGGTACCGATCTTGCCGAAATCAGCAAGTAAAGGAATCAACTGGGCGGTGGGAACAATAAACAAAGCCAGATCCGGTACCTCGGGCAGATCGGCTACCGACCGGTAAGCCCGATGACCAAGAACGGTCTTATCGTGGGGATGGACGGGCAGGAACTTGCCTCTATAACCGTCCTTGATGATACTCAGGGCCTGCAAGGTGCCCATCTTGAAAGGGTTGTTACCCGCCCCCACCGTGGCGATGGATCCGGGGTTCATTATCCTGTGCAACGGATTATCATCTTTTCTGGACATCTTTGACAACTCATCCTCCTCATCCTAAAGTAATTAAATAGTTTAAATAGTTAATTAACTAACTTTTCTTTACCGGAGACCATTTTCCTTCTTTTATTTAATATTTTAAAAAGGACTTTTAAAACCATTTTCAAATCAAGGGATTAAAAATGATGAGGATAAGGCTTCTCCACGAAGTTTGCAAAGATATCGTGTGTCCGCTCGGTATAGATCATTAATTTATTAAAACGGAGTAAAGCGTTCTCTTAACCATGGCAGGTAACCATGACGGCACGGCCGGCATCCTTGAACCCGTCTCCCCGCAGCGGGGCCGATCTAATCGCCCACCTCCGCCTCTTCCGCCTGTTGCTCTTTCGCCCGTTGCTCTCCGGCAGGCGGGACCGAACCGAAACGGGTATAAAGTGATGCTCCCACGGCAATGATCATTACCGCCAAACTGACCAGAATACCCAGTATCGGAATGAAGCTGATCAGCCCCAGCAGCGCCACCCCGACCATAATCTTAACGATGGTGTTCTCATGCCTCGCTTTGGCCGCCGCCAGTATCCGCTCTCCGAGCAACATGGTCAGGCCGATATATCCCAGTATCCAGGCCACGGCCAGACCCAATATCTCCACCAGAATCAAGGGGATACCGATGATCGTGATGGCCAGCAGGATCGCCGCCGGCAGGGCCAGCAAAAACGCCAATACTCCCCAGATAACGATGGTCCGCATCTCTTTCTCCAACGCCTCGCTGATAACGGTTATGGCCCGGGGAAACAGGACATAGATCAGCGCGGCCAGAGCAAACAAAACCGCCATCGTCAACAATTTATGGAGTATACGTCCATAGATCCCCCCTATCACTCCGATGGGGATAAAGGACCACAGTTCATCGGGAAGAACCCTGATAAACCGGAAGCTATGCCCAAAACCGTCATCCCGGTAGGTATACCCCTTTATTCCCCGCCATGGCCGGAATCCGGAAGTGCCGAACCATCGGTCTATCTGCCCCTCGGTCAGCTCTTCCTCCACGATGATATTGCCGGCACGCGCTCCCACGTTCTCCCGGACCATCCCCTTCTTCACCGAAACGGTACCGTTAACTACCGCTTCCGGCCCCAAATCGACGATGCCGCTGTCCAGATAAACATCCCCATCTACAATACCGGTGATATCTATTACTTTACCTCTGCTATTTATATTTCCACCCACCTGCCCGGTGATCAGTACATCTCCAAAACCGGATCTTACATCACCGGTTACAGCCCCGTTAACCTCGATCCTACCCATATCATTCTGCAGATCGCCGCCCACGTTTCCGTTGACGATTACCTCACCCATCTTTTTTTCAACATCGCCGGAAACACCGCCGTCGATCACAGCCATGCCCACCCGGGCATGGACATCGCCGTTTACCTTACCGGGGCCGGAGATCTGCAGCTCGCCGATATCCAAAAAAACATCACCGGTAACGGCCCCCGCAATCTTCAATAGACCGATGTTCAGGCGGAGATCGCCGTTTACCGTCTCTTCTTCATCTATGATCAGATCACCGATGCCCCGATCAATCTCTTCATCAACCTCGCGGGCCGCAGCCGCAGCCGCTCCCGTCAAAACCAACAACATGATCAGGAGTACCGCCAACGCCAGAAAACCTGTTTTCCGGTTCATGATAATAACTCCTTTTCTTTTTTTTATTTTATTATATACTATGATTGCGGCAAAAATATATCTTTCCCGTTCTATTTCAAACTATTCTCCCGCCCCGGAAGGAGCAGATAATCATGTTTTATATAAGCAGCAGAGGGAAAACCGAACCCGTCTCATCGGCGGAAGCGATCAAGTCGGGGCTTGCACCTGACGGCGGGCTCTTTACCCCTGGCGGGGATGTTAAAATCACCGATCTTGAAACATTGGTTGCCTTGGATTACCAAGCCCTCGCCGTGAAGATACTGAGCCTGTTTCTAACCGATTTCACTCCCGGGGAACTGCGCCGGGCAGTCGATTCCGCCTACCGCCCCGAAAAATTTGATACACCGGAAGTGGCGCCGCTGCATCAGGTCTCCTCTACACTCTCTTTTTTGGAACTCTGGCACGGCCCCACCTGTGCATTTAAAGATATTGCCCTGCAGCTATTGCCGTATCTCCTGATCGGATCGATGGAGAAAACGGGAGAAAGTGCAGGAATCATCATCCTCGTGGCCACCTCGGGAGACACCGGTAAAGCGGCTCTGGAGGGATTCCGTGATGTTGCGGGCACCAGGATCATCGTCTTCTACCCGCAGGAAGGGGTCAGCGAGATTCAGAAACGGCAGATGATCACCCAGGAAGGAGAAAATGTTTCCGTAATCGCCGTAAAAGGAAATTTTGATGATGCTCAATCCGGAGTGAAAGCCATTTTTACCGACAGTTCCATACAGGAGAAGATCGCCTCCCGGGGCTATAAATTTTCATCGGCCAACTCCATCAACTGGGGACGTCTGGTGCCCCAGATCGTCTATTATTTTCACGCCTACCTCACCCTTTTGAAAGGAGGCGCCATCCGGAAAGGAGAGCCGGTTAATTTTGTCGTCCCCAGTGGAAACTTCGGCAATATCCTCGCCGGTTTTTACGCCCGGCGGATGGGCCTGCCCATCGGCCGGCTGATCTGCGCCACCAACCGCAACGATGTGCTGACCGAATTTATCCGCACCGGGGTCTATGATCGGCGGCGTGACTTCGTACGTACCATCTCGCCGTCGATGGACATATTGATCTCCAGCAATCTGGAAAGGCTGCTCTTTGAAATCACCGGCCGGGATCCGGAAAAAGTATCCCACTGGATGAAGGAGCTGCAGTTCCGCGGCCGCTACGAGGTTGATCCGGCCACGGCGGCCCTGATCGGCGAAACCTTCTTCTCCGACTCGGCCGAAGATCCTGAAACTGTAACCACCATCCGCCGCATGTACAGAGATTATAACTATCCGCTCGATACCCATACCGCCGTGGGCATGGCGGTATATGAAAAATACCGGATATCCACGGCAGACACCGCCACGACCGTGATCGTCTCCACGGCCAGCCCCTTCAAATTCAATGCCAGCGTGGCCCATGCGCTTCTTGACACCGAACAGATCCGGGGTAAAACAGAATTTGAACTTCTGGATCTGGTGGCCCAAAAAACAGGCCGGCCGATCCCGGCGGGACTGCACGATCTTGAAAAGAGACCGGTATTACATCATACCGTGGTCAACAAAGACCGCATGCCCGAGGCTGTCCTCAACTTTAATATTTAGTGCCTAAAGACTTTCGTTCCCTCCGCACCCGGCTGCGGCTGTCCGATTTTTGACGGTCTGAACCGTCCCTCTCCCCCTGTTTTTCAGGCAGATCTTCTCTAAATAAAAAGGGGGAAGATCTTCCGCCCTCCCCCGTCTCTCGCTATTTTAAGCACCTTTAACGCTTATCCTGCTTGACCATCAGGTTGTTGACCATCTCCAGCGTCTCCAGATCCGAAGCTCTGATCTCGGAGCCCGAGATGGTATAGAGCGTCTCTCCGATGAAGATTATCCTTTCCACGTTCTTCTCGTAGCCGTACCAGTTATACTGCATGGCGGCGTAATCTTCATCGGACAGATGGGTGATCTTCCCCTTGAGCTCAAACCCGTCTTCCAGATTGAAATGGTAAACGTAAGCACCCTGGAACACAAACTCCCCTTCGTAGAAACCATCCTCGGTGCCTCCTCCCCGCCGGTCCTCCACAACCGTTATCGGGAAAGCCAGAAGATTCCTCTCCTTGTTGAACAGGAGCGCCTTGTGGTTTCTCAACAATTCGGAGTCCGTTCCCCGGCCTCCGATGGTAATGTTGTACTTCTCAACCGGCTTGGTTACATCGGTAACGTCAAAGAGGGCCACCTTCATCCCCTGTTGCAGCACAAACGGGCGGCCGGCAACATCTCCCTGTTGATCACCTGGCAGCACCTCCTCGGCCTCCTTCCCGAACCCCAGGAGGTGGTTCTCATCGTAAGGATGCAGATAATCGCTGTACCCCGGGATCTTCAATTCTCCCAATATCCGGGGATTGCGGGGATCTTTAAGGTCAAGGACATAGAGAGGATCGGTCGTCCGGAAAGTTACCATGTACCCCCTGTCACCCATAAACCGTGCCGCATAGATCGTCTCCCCCGGAGCGACGCCCTCTACCTTGCCCACAATCTTCAAGGTTTTATCGAGGATATAGACATTGTTTTTCGAGGTATGCTCATCATCGCGCCATGCATCTCCCGAAGTGGTTGCCAGGCGGAAATAATTGTTGTGTTCATCCATCGAAAACTGGTTCAGGACCCTGCCGGGAACCTCTCCCTTCTCTTTGTATGCTACCGCCCCATCCTGCAGGGCGAATTTGTACAGGGTGGTGGAGGTTACCGTGTGAGAATCCTCCCTTCCCATGCCTTTAAACTCGTAGCCGGTAACGGCCACATAGAGATTTTCCCGTGACGCATAAATGTTTTCCCCGGCACCCAGGAAAGTCTGCAGTTCAACCTTCTCCTTGATCTTATCCAGATTGATGCCGCCGACGATCATGTAGTTCGGTTCGGTAAATTCGGGGAAATATCTGATCTCGTCATATCCGATATGGACAAAATCAGCGCTGTCGGCCGTATCACAGTAAGAAGGCGTGCTGTTCTGCCCCATCGGTTTCTCGTTCCTCATGATCCGGTAGTAATCAATATTTTTGTTGACCACAAAATAGAGGGCCGCATCGATCTTCCTTGAGGAGACATAAGAACCTTCGATCTCTATCTCTCGCTCTTCTTTGATCTTTGATTTATCGGCAATATCGAAGATCTTGACCTTGACCGTGGACTGATAGTGGAAGGGCGGCGGATAAATCTCGATTTCGGCTTCCGGCACCGGCGCATCCGCCGGCTCCATGGCGGCGGGGATCTCATTGCAGGCCGCACCGATAACTACAAGGAAGCGTTCATCAAGGTACATCTCGCAGGGGTAAAAATCTTTCTCAAAATCAATTATATCCGTAATCTCCATCTCCTCGGGCGGGTAAGCGGTGGCCACCACGATCCGCTGTCCGTTAACATGGTAGATATATCGCCCGTCGGTCTTGAGTATATCGGCCTCATCGACGCCCTGAACCTGCAAATTGGTGCCGGAATAATCAGGTGTCTGCGCGGCCGCTGATTTGCTCTCTTCATTATCCATCGCGGGCATCGCGTTACCGCTGACCCCCAAATCCTCATCCGCCATCTCCATTACCATGTCCGCGCCGTCGGACGCCAAAAAACGATGTATGCCTCGAAAAAATACGGATTGCTCGGGAAACCTCTGCTTCAGCAGTCTCTGCAGATGCCCATAAGACCCGACGACCGGAAGAGAGCCGTTAACCTTAACTATATTTGCCCGGCTCGAGTACCGGGAGGCATAATCATAAAAATAAACAAATGCAAAAGTAAAGATCATGAGAACGATAAGAACAATGACCTCCCTGTTTTTGTTAAAGGTCGTTTTCATCTTCCTCATCCTCCCCGTTCTATGTTTTTTGTTATCTTTATCGTATAGACCGCAAAACCCTGCTTTTGGTTCCATAAATAATTATTTACTATTTGACAGCCATAGTTATTGACTTATACCCAAAATAAGTTATAATAACTTATGGGTATATACCCAATAATTTTTACCAAAGGAGATCATGGCGATGCAGAAAATCACGGAACCGCAATCAAAAAAACAAAATAAACCGCAGAAACTTCCGCCGCCGGAGCATAGCGATATCCGCCGCATCATTGCGGTGATGAGCGGCAAGGGCGGCGTGGGAAAATCTTCAGTAACCGCCCTGCTGGCTGCTTCTCTGGCCGCGTCCGGCTATCGAGTGGGGATTCTGGATGCCGATATCACGGGTCCAAGCATTCCCAAACTTTTGGGGATGGGTGGACCGGCCTTCCCTCAACCGCAGGTTAAAGAAGGGAAAATAATTCCGCCAACCGGTTCTTCAGGGATCAAGATAATGTCCCTTAATCTCCTGTTACCCCATGAAGATGACCCTGTAATCTGGCGGGGGCCGTTGATCGGCGGAGCGGTGAAACAATTCTGGACGGATGTTCTCTGGGGGGAGCTTGACTATCTGATTGTTGACCTCCCTCCGGGTACGGGAGATGCGCCGCTTACCGTGCTGCAGTCCCTCCCTCTTGACGGAATCATCATCGTTTCTTCACCGCAGCATCTGGCGGTCATGGTCGTCAAGAAAGCAATCAAGATGGCACGGATGTTGGGGGTTCCCATCATCGGTATGGTGGAAAATATGAGCGGTATGCTCTGCCCACACTGCGGTAAAACCATGGATATTTTTGGTCCCAGCCAGGCGGAGGCCGTCAGCCTGGAGACCGGCCTGCCCCTGATCGGCACCCTGCCGCTTGATCCGGAAATATCACGGCTCGGGGATAAGGGTGCTATTGATCAATATGCAGTGAACATATTCAAGAGCATTCCTTCTTTGATAGAAGACAGTGTTAACAAAAAAGAAAGGGGAGATACAATATGAAACTGGCCATATGTGCACAGGGCGAAGGTCCGGATGTGCCCATAGACCGGCGTTTCGGGCGTTCACCATTTTTTGTAATCATCGATACCGAGAACGAAGAATTTAAAACTGTAGCCAATCCGCATGTTGATGCCGCAGGCGGAGCAGGCCCTCAGAGCGCCCAGCTTCTGGAGCAGGAAGGCGTTGAAGCCGTGGTCGTCGGCAACATTGGCCCCCACGCCATGGCCGTATTGGATACCGCCGGCATCCGGGTGTATACAGGCCTGGAAGGAACGGTACGCGATACGTATAAAAAGTTTGCTGACGGAAAGCTTACCCTTTCCGGGTCAGCCACGGTATCGCCGCACCATGGATCAAAGTAAAACTGTTATGAAATGCTTTTTAAAAAATACTTTATGAACAAAGGAGGGCTATCATGAAGATTGCCATTGCCACCGAGCAAAATAATATTGCCCCGCATTTCGGGCGTTGCCCCACCTACACCATCGTGGAGATAACCGATCATGCCGTCTCCGACCGTGAAGTTATTTCCAACCCGGGGCATGAACCGGGTTTTCTGCCCGGCTTTCTGGCTCAAATGGGCGTCTCCTGTATCATTGCAGGCGGAATGGGTATGCGGGCGCAAAATCTTTTTGCCGCACAGAACATTCGCACGATCATCGGCGCCGTTGGAACGGTGGATGCCGTCCTGAAAAAATTTATATCCGGAGAACTACGCTCCACAGGTAACTACTGTGATCACCATGATGGTGAACATGAATGCAGGAAATAAAGTAAGTAAGTAAATAAGGAGGTGTACAAGATGCCCGGTTTTGATGGAACCGGTCCTGCCGGAAGAGGAACGAGAACAGGTCGCGGCCGTGGATTCTGCATCGACAGATCCTCTGCAACGCCAAAGTTTCGCGACGATTTGCAATCGAGGGCCATCGCCGGTCGGATTGTACGTTTTATGGGCTTTGGTCCGGGTCCGGGACGTAGCCTGGGTCGCGGGTGGAGACGACGTGCTCCACGGAAGGACTGACCTTCTCGAAAAACAGCCATCTTATAGTGAAAGGGGAGATTAAAATGTATAGAGGTGATTACGCTTACGGATATGGTCCGGGGAGAGGCGGTCGCGGTGCCGGTTTCGGTCGCGGATGGGGGCGAGGTTTGGGTCTCTGCCGTCAACTGTTTTATAATTTCGGCCCGGGTTCGGGCCCGTATCCCTTTACCGACTCCGAGAAAGCAGATCTTCTAAAAAGACATGCGGATGCACTCCAAGCCGAACTTGATGAAGTGCAACTGCAGATCGAAAAACTGGAAAAACCCACAGATAATTAACTGTATTTGGGGGCCGCCGGTGATACGTTAGCGGCCCTTTATTTTCTTTTTTAATTGCACAGGATGCACATGCTTGATGTCCGTAATACATTTTTTTGTTAAGGAGGAACAGCCATTGATCATCTCCGTCGCCAGCGGGAAGGGCGGAACCGGCAAGACCACAATATCCACCAACCTTGCTCTGGCCTTGAAAGACAAACATCCCGTCCGGCTTATCGACGGCGATGTTGAGGAGCCGAATGCCCATATTTTTATGAAACCGCAGTTTACACATGTTGAGCCGGTAAATATCCCTGTGCCTCGGGTTAATGAGGAACGCTGCACCTATTGCGGTAAATGTGCAAGTGTATGTGCTTACAATGCCCTGGCCGTCATTAAAAACAACGTAATGATTTTTGATCAGATGTGCCATGGATGCGGAGGGTGCACCCTCCTCTGCCCGGAAAAAGCAATCACGGAAACAGACCACTACATCGGGGTAGTTGAAACGGGATCATCTATGGGAACAATAGCATTTGTGCAAGGACGTCTCGACCCCGGTGTGGCCATCTCGCCTCCGTTGATCGATGCCGTCAAGAAAAAAATCGTCCCCTCAAAGATAAATATCATCGATGCCCCCCCCGGCACTTCTTGTCCGGCGGTCACCGCGGTAAGAGGGAGCGATTACGGTATTCTGGTCACCGAACCAACGCCCTTCGGATTGAATGATCTGCAGTTGGCGGCACAGATGCTTCATAAACTGGGCATACCGGCGGGAGTGATCATCAACCGCTGTGATACCGGAGACCGTGAAGTAGAAAATTTCTGCCACAGTGAACAGATACCCGTGCTCCTGAAAATACCGTGGAGCCGGCGGCTTGCCTCCCTCTACGCAAAAGGTGAGCCGACCATAAACCACATTGCTTCCTGGAAAAAGATCTTTATCGAGCTCTTCAACACCATCTCCCGGCAAACAGGAGGTGTCCGTCAATGATCAAAGAGATCGCCCTGATCAGCGGAAAAGGCGGAACCGGAAAGACCTCTCTGGCAGGCTCCTTTGCCGCCATGGCCACAGATGCCGTTCTTGTAGACAGTGATGTCGATGCGGCAAACCTCCATCTGATCCTAGAGGCGCAACAGAAAGAAGCTCATGAGTTTAAAGCTTCCCATAAGGCAGTAATCGATGATGCCCTCTGCACCCAATGCGGCCGCTGCCTGGAGGTATGCCGGTTCGATGCCCTCTCCGCCGAACCGCGTGTAAACCCCCTCTTCTGCGAGGGGTGCGGAGTCTGCAGCCATGCCTGCCCGGAATCGGCCATCTCCATGCAGGAGATCGTATCCGGCCATTGGTTTGTATCCGACACCCCTTACGGCCCGCTCGTTCATGCGCGCCTGGGTATCGCGGAAGGCAATTCGGGCCGCTTGATTACCCTGCTCCGCAACAAGGCGCGGGATATTGCACAGGAGCATTCAAAGAAGCTCATCATCATCGACGGCCCCCCGGGGATCGGCTGCCCTGTAATCTCCACTATATCCGGTCTCTCTACGGCCTTGATCGTTACCGAACCTTCATTTGCAGCCATCAGCGATATGCTCCGCGTTCTGGAAGTTTGCCGCTGTTTTGATGTGCCGGCGGCAGTATGTATCAACCGTTTTGATCTTGATTTGCATCATACCCGCACCATTGAAGATTTCTGTCACCAACAATCTATCCCCTTGGTAGGCAAGATCCCCTTTGAACGGACAGTTGCCGAAGCACTGGTGAATAAAAGGCCTGCCGTTACCTGCCTGCAGAATGATGCCACCCAAATAATTCGTGAAATATGGCCACGCCTGCTATCTCTGCTATGAACGGCGGGAAACGATAACCGCTTGTCTTTTTTGATCTTTTGTCCGCAGACTCATTTCATCCGGATGGATAATGGCGGAACGGCGGGCCGGGGTTATTACGTTCCGGGTGATGATGGAGGTACTTGTAGTGGTTAAGATCCTTCGGTCGCGTCCGCTCCCTCTGGATGACAGAAAAAAAGGGCTCCCTCCGGATGACAAAAAAATAAACCTGCCATTCAAAGTGCTTTTCTTATACGCCCTCCAAATGCCTTCATTTGAGTTATTCTGCACCCTCCTTTTTCTGTCATTCCGTTTTTTATCCTGTCATTCAGAGCGCCCCCTCCCCCTGTCATTCAGAGCGAAGCGAAGAATCTTGAGCGGAGCGAATAGTTTCGTGCATAGTCTTTTGTTCTGTCCTGAATGAAATCGGGGTTTGGGAGTACAACGTAGAGGGATACGGCAAGTAAGAGAACGTTGGGACGGCGGGCCGGGGTTATTACGTTCCGGGTGATGATGGAGGTACTTGTAGTGGTTAAGATCCTTCGGTCGCGTCCGCTCCCTCTGGATGACAGAAAAAAAGGGCTCCCTCCAGATGACAGAAAAGCTGCCGCTCCCTTCTGACCGACATAGAGGGGGTGCCGCTCCCCCAGGACGACAACAGCCTCCTGTTGTCGTCGACCAATATATTTAAATTATTTAATTATTTTTTGTATTCCGTAATATTTATGAAGGAAATTGTATAAATATATCGAATATATCCATAAGTATATTCATATTCTTGATTTTTAAGATGCCGGTTTTGTCGGTTTATCATTCATTTTCCATTACATTCTGTGCTGATGCATATTTTAGGTAACTTTTGTTCTGTATGGGAGGTGATCTTTTAAGAAGACACGATAATCGTTGTCTATAACTTGTTTTTGGTGCGTTGCTATAAAAAAGAAGTATGGAAAAAGTAACAAGGAGGTATTTTAATGGCCGTAAAAGAGATTAAAAAAGCTGCCGTTCTTGGAGCAGGAGTGATGGGAGCTACCATTGCCGCTCATCTGGCCAACGTGGGTATCCCGGTTCTGCTGATGGATATCGTCCCCCGGGAGCTTACCCCCGACGAGAAAAAGAAGGGACTGACTCTGGACAGTCCGGCCGTTCGCAACCGTCTGTCCAATGCGGGAAAAGAGGGACTGATCAAGAAGAAGCCCGGCCCCATGAATCCCTTGTATAAAAACCCTTCCGCCGAACTGATCTCCATCGGTAATTTTGAAGACGATATGGAAAAACTGAAAGACGCGGATTGGATCATTGAAGTTATCCTCGAAAATATGGAGATCAAGAAAAAATTATTCAAGAACCTGGAATCGTACTGGACCCCGGGAACCATTGTCTCTTCCAATACATCGGGCCTCTCCATCAATGAGATGGTCGCCGATTGTTCCGAGAATTTCCGCCGCTACTTTATCGGCACTCACTTCTTCAACCCTCCCCGGCACATGAAACTGCTGGAGATAATCCCTTGCCGGGAGACGATCAAGGAAGTAATCGATTACATGCACAACTTCTGCGAGAAATCCCTGGGTAAAGGCGTGGTCTTTGCCAAGGATACCCCCAACTTCATCGCCAACCGCATCGGCACCTATGCCATGATGTACACCATCAAGCTGATGCAGGAGATGGATCTCCCCATCGCGGAGGTTGATGCCATCACCGGGCCTCCCATGGGACACCCGAAGACGGCCTCATTCAAGACCCTCGACTTTGTCGGGTTGGACACCTTTGTAAATGTGGCCAAAACCTGCTATGACAAATCTAACGATCCGGAAGAGAAAGATATCATGACCCCGCCTGAATTTCTGAGCACGATGCTGGAGAAGAAACTGCTCGGTGACAAAGCCAGGCAGGGCTTCTACAAAAAAGAGAGGGGTGCAGACGGCACCAAAAGGTTCGTTTTTGATTACAAAACCGTGGAATATATCCCTCTGGAGAGACCCAGGATTGACACCCTGAAAAAAGTGAAGCAGGCCGGAGATCTGCGTAAAGGATTCAAACTTCTGCTGGAATCAGATGATGTCGCCGGTCAATTTGCCTGGAAACTGACCAAGAAGTTCCTGCAGTACTCGGCCAACCTCATCGGTGAAATCGCCGATGATATCGTCAATATGGACCGTGCGATGCGCTGGGGCTTCAACTGGAAACTCGGCCCCTTTGAAAGCTGGGATGCCATCGGTTTAAAGGGCAGCGTCAAGAAGATGAAGGAAGAAGGGGAAGCTATCCCTGCCGTCGTCGAAGAGATGCTGGCCAATGGATGCAACTCGTTCTACAAAGAAGATAACATGGGCAACCTTTACTACTATGACATCTACTCAAAGGACTATCGGCCGGTCCCAACCGGAACCGAGAAAGTTGACTTCCCTGTAAATACCGTCTCCTTCATGGTCAAGGGTAACCGTATCATCGCGGAGAATCCCGATCCCATCAAACTGGATGTCTTGAAAAAACAGAATAAAGTCGTCAAGGGTGTTGATGACGGAAGCCTCATCGATATCGGCGACGGCATCGTCTGCCTGGAAATGCATGCGCCGCAGCAGGCGATCAGCCCCTCTTTCACCGATTTCATCTTTGAGGCGGTGGAAGAGGCCGAGAAAAATTATATCGGGCTGGTCGTCGGCAACGAAGCCGAAAACTACTGTGTGGGTGCCAACGTGGCCCTCGTTATGATGGCCGCTCAGGGCGGCGAATGGGAGATGCTCGATCAGTCGGTCAAAGCATTTCAGGATGCCTGCATGTCCCTCAAATACTCAAAGATACCAACGGTGGCGGCGCCTCACGGCATGACACTGGGTGGCGGCATGGAGATCTGCGTTCATTGTGACCGGATCCATGCGGCGGCGGAGACCTACATCGGTCAGGTCGAGATGGGCGTGGGTCTTATCCCCGGGGGCGGCGGCAACAAAGAATTGCTGATCCGTTACATCGAGGGTATCCCCGATGATATCAACGTAAACATGCTCCCGCTGGTGCAGAAAGCATTTGAACATATCGCCATGGCGCGTATCGCCTACAATGCTTTTGAAGCCAAAGAGCTCCGTTACTTCCGGCCTACGGACCGAGTAACTTACAACCTGGATTATCTCATCTATGATGCCAAGCAAACCGCGCTGGCCATGGCTATTGAAGGATACATACCGCCCCGGCCGAAGCCAATCAAGGTTCTCGGTCGCGATGGTATCGCCGCTTTCAAGGCCGGCCTTCAGACCATGCTCTGGGGTAAATACATCAGCGAGTTCGACATGAAAGTTGCCGGTGAAGTCGCCTATGTCTTGAGCGGCGGAGAAATTCTGCCCAACTCTCTGGTCAGCGAACAGTATCTGCTGGATATCGAGAGAGAAGCATTCCTGCGCCTCTGTGCTGAGGAGAAAACGCATGAACGGATCACTGCCATTCTTACTACCGGCAAGCCACTAAGGAATTAAGGAGGAATAATCGATGAAAGAAGCTGTTATTGTTTCTTGTGTGCGTACCGCTGTCGGCAGGGCACCCCGGGGAACGTTGCGTTTCACTCGCCCGGAAGATATGGCCACCGCGGTGGTAAAGGAAGCTCTTGCCCGCGCCAAGGGGGTCAACCCCATGGAGATAGGCGATCTTATCCTAGGCTGCTCCTTCCCGGAAGGAGAGCAGGGTATGAACGTGGCCCGGATGGTATCTCTGCAGGCCGGCCTGCCTGATTCGGTCCCCGGGCTGACCGTCAACCGGTTCTGTTCCTCGGGGCTGCAGGCCATCTCTCTGGCCGCCCAAAGAATCATGCTCGGCTATGACGAGGTCATGATGGCCGGAGGTGTAGAGAGCATGAGCCTGGTCCCGATGGGCGGGAACAAACTGACCCCGAACCTGGATCTGGTCAACTTCAATGTCGAGGCCTATACCCCCATGGGCATTACCGCTGAAAACGTGGCCAACCGCTACAACATCAGCCGTGAAGATCAGGACCATTTTGCCGTGCGCAGCCACCAGCGGGCCGCCGCGGCTATCAAAGACGGTAAATTTAAAGAGGAGATCGTCCCCTTGAAAATGGTGCAGAAAACCGTCGGCCCCGACAACAAAGCGGTGGAGAAGGAAATCGTCTTCGATACCGACGAGGGCGTCCGCCCGGAGACCAGCTTTGATATATTGAGCAAACTGCGCCCCGTATTTGCCGCGGGCGGCTCGGTAACCGCCGGAAACTCCTCGCAGACCAGCGATGGTGCGGCGGCGGCGGTGCTCATGTCCCGGGAAAAAGCGGAATCCCTCGGTCTCAAGCCGATGGCCGTCTTCCGCGGCTTTGCCGTTGCCGGCTGCAACCCCGATGAGATGGGAGTCGGCCCCGCGGTGGCGATCCCCAAACTGATGGAGCTTACCGGCAAGAAGATCGAGGATATAGATCTATTCGAATTGAATGAAGCCTTTGCCTCCCAGGCGCTTTACTGCATCCGCAAGCTCGGCCTCAACGAAGATATCGTCAACGTTAACGGCGGGGCGGTAGCGCTGGGCCACCCGCTAGGCTGCACGGGCGCCAAGCTGACCACAACCCTGCTGCACGAGATGGCACGCCGAGGGTCCCGTTTCGGTGTCGTCTCCATGTGTATCGGTGGCGGCATGGGCGCAGCCGGCCTCTTTGAAAGAGAATAGGAGCGAGGTTTCAGCTACGGGAAAGACCGTTGGCTTAAACATGGTCAAAAAAGGGAGAAGACAACACGTCTTCTCCCTTTTTCTGCCCTTGCTTTTTTTCAATATTTTTAGAATTCATCTTCTTTTAAACGTCTTCGTCATGCTTATGTCCGCAGGAAGGACATTCACGTTGATCGCCCGTCCGGCCCCGTTTATTATACAAAATATTTCTTCTCCAGCCGTGGTGGCATCTCTTGCATGTAATCCTGTCGGTTACGGAGTAAGATCCGCCCTCAATGCGCAGAGCATTCCCCTTGATAACGGCCTCGGTTAACTTCTTTCGGGCATTGGCCAGGATGCGCTGCAGGGTGCTCTGGGCAATGCCCATCTGGTCAGCACATTGTTGTTGGTCTATCCCCTCCAGATCCTTCAAGCGCAGTGCTTCCAGTTCATCGATGGTGATGACCGTCTCTTTCAGGCGATGCATCGGAATCCCCGTAGGCTTAAAATACGTCACCGTGGGCAGATGTTTAACTCTTCTTGGTTTGATCGGTCTCGACACCCTTGAATCACCCCCATCCCATTAACCATAGTATTGCTCTTCAAGCCTAAAACAAGACCGCGAAAGACTTCTTTACAAATACGGGCTCCCAAATAAACCGATAATACCCGCCCGCNNATAACAGGAGCAGCCCCGGAACGGTACTGAACCGGGCGTATCGTGAAACGGATCGTGTATTCACTGACAAGGCGGTAAGTTCCCCGTGATCCTTCGATCTCGAGGACCATCATATTCCCTCCGTCGCCCCGCTCCAACGTGCGGATATCCAGAAGTCTTCCCAGCGGATCCGCCGATATTTCCCGGGAAACAAAATCATGGCCTTCCATAGTAAGCACCTGTTCGGGGCGGCGCCGGTACTGTTCCTCCATATTGCGGCTGACGGTCTCTTCAAAATCACGCCGGCTCATCGTGATCTGCCAGCGGAAGAAAGGAGCGGCGCTGTCGTACGCCTCTTCATATTCGGTATCGATAAATCTGATCAGATTCTCTTCGGATGCCAGCTCAAAAACCTCTCCGGGAACCTGGGAGTGGGCAAACAGGTACGGCACCCCCTCCCCGGGAAAACCCTTCTTCTGCGTGGTCCATACTTCTTCCGGGTTGGCCGTATAACCACAGGAAGTAGAAAAGAAGAATGCCTCGATAGGCTCGTTATCATGGAAGGGCACCAGCCCTTTTGTCTCCCTGATTGCCTGGTTGGCAAAGTTATCTTCCGGCCTGTGGTTATACACCTGTGAATTTACGCTGTCATCAACATGCGCGCCGTAAGCATGGTAACGGCTGTCAAGAATATGGCGATAAGCATAAGCACGTGATACGATCGCCTGCAATTTTAAAGGCTCCGGCCCGAAAGATGCCGGCATCTCTCCGGGTACTACCGCCCGTAGATAATCTTCAACGGGCAGCTCGTTAACCACGACAAGCCCCTCATCCCCCGCAAAAATATCCAGCATGCCCCGGTAAGCGGGGATATCTTTACCCCAACCGTCACGCCGTAAATCGGCGATAAAGAACCGGCCTTCCTCCTTCTCCGCCGGTCTTAACAGGATACGGCGGTTAAAAACCGCCTGCTCCCCTCCCGGAAGGCGCACCGCGATCCCCTCCGCCGATGAACAGATCGTTATCTGCCTGTTGGCGGGAATGTTGATCATATTTTCCGTGGCACCCCCGCTCTCGCCGATACCTTCTTCGCCCTCACTCTCTCCCGCTTCTCTCCTGTACCCTGCATCCCCGTTTCCTGCCCCCGGAACCTCCAGCGTAAACGCCGTATCGCCGGATATCCGGACCTCCCGGTGATAAAGGCCCTGCCCTGAAGAATCATTTAACACAACGCGTATCTCCCCGGGCTTGAAACTCTCCCCGGTTACCGCTGCCAGAACCTTCTTCTCAAACAGATAAAAAGAGACGTCCGTGCGGCCCACGATCAGATCCGAAACCCGACCGCTCTCCACCGTCTTATTCTCCCGGTCAACCACATAGACCTCCGGCCCTCCGGCGTAGAGTGGGAAAACACCCTCCTTTTCCCCCTCGATCTCCGCCTCTTTTCTGACCATCACCCGTGAAACGGGCACCCTTTCCGTCTTCTCGACCGACAGCACATTGTCGCCCAGAACAACCATATATACAATCTCGCCGTACTGCGCCCCGATCTTCTCCCTGAGACGGTACCTGCTCTTCTCGCCCCGGTACAGTACCCGCAAGGTGATCGGGTTCTCCTCGATAACAAACGCCCCATACAACACATCCAGGGGCGGCAATGCAGAGACCAGCCAGAACCCGTCCTCGCGCACCATGGTCAGCTTGACCGGATACACTTTGTTATTATGGGTCAGCATTACCTCCGCCGCCCCCTTCATGATCCCCAGCAGGTAAGAAGATTTTATCCGCTTGTAGCCTATCGACTCTTGCTCCATCAGCCCATGCAGCTTATCGAGCTCCTCTTTCCCGGCCGTCATCAATTCCCGGGCCGCATCAAGCTCCCCTGCACTGACCCGGATCATGAACTCATCCGCCCGGGCCGATATCGTTTCCGTCTCATGCTTGTATAAATAAAATAAAGTTAGCAGCAGCAAGCTCAATAACAGCAGAAACAACCAGATATTTTTGCTTTGTTTCTTCTGCCGTCCTCTTTTTTTTCTTCGACGTGGTCTCCCCACCCCGTTGATCATGTTGCCGCCAACCCCCTTGAATTTAACCGGTTCGCTGTGCCATGGCCCTCAAGCCTGACCGCTTCTTCAAGTTCACTTCAGCGTATAACACTTTACTGTTAATTATATCTTACCATATTTCCCACCGCAGGTTTTTTTCAGGTTCATTTAATTTCTTAAATAAAATACAAATTATCTCTTCTTTTAAAGGAAAAAAAGGCCCTGTAGAGAATATTTATAATATTGGTTCAATTTTTTAAACGCGGATCGTCGTCCCTTGGGTGGTGCCTTTCCTGATTGGCATTCATGGCGAGGGCGCGGCCGGGTTGCAAAAATAATTTAATAAATTAATAAGGAGAGATTCATAATGAGAGAATGTGTAATCGTGGACGGAATGAGATCGGCCAACACCAGGGCTCACCGGGAAAAAGGGTGGTTCAAAAACAGGAGGCCCGATGAACTGCTTACCGCAGTTTATGATGCCCTCTTTCAAAGAAACCCCGGGGTTAAACCCGAGCAAGTGGAAGCCGTTTTTATAGGAACGGCCAACCAGACGGGAATGACCTATGATATTGCCAGACTGGGCTGGCTGGCGGGCGGATATCCTCCCTCCGTAGCCACGAACAGCGTCGGCCAGCAGTGCCCTTCGGGAATGTCGGCTCTCGAACATGCCGCCCGGGCGATCATCTGCGGCGAAGGGGAGATCTACATCGCCGGCGGCGTGGAAGATATGCTCAACATTCCTATGGGCATGGGTGCCGATTTTCCGCCGAGATTGGCCGGCATATACCCGCCGGAAGAGTTGCCCATGGGGCCGACGGCCGAGAAAGTGGCCGAACTTTGGAACATCTCCCGCGACGATATGGAACTGATGGCCTTTCACAGTCATAAAAAAGCGGCCGCTGCCCGTGATACCGGCAAATTTGATGGGGAAATCGTGCCCATAGAAGGCGAAAAAGAAGACGGCACCAAGTTCATGGTCGATCGGGACCAGATGATCAGGGACAACATCACCATGGAAGCCATGGCCGCGATGGTCTCTCCGTTCAAGCCGGATGGAGTTGTTACCGCCGCCCTCTCTTCCCCGCTGACCCAGGGAGCCTGCGCGCTGATACTCATGAGCAGGGAAAAAGCCGATAAACTCGGCTGTTCCTATCATCTGAAATACAGAGCCGGAGCGATGGCCGGCTGCGACCCCACCATCATGGGTGTCGGGCCCATCTATGCCGTGGAAAAAGTACTGGAAAGAGCCGGCCTGACCATGGATGATATCGATGTGGTAGAACTGAATGAGGCTTTTGCCAGCCAATCGTTAGCCTGCGTGAGAGACCTCGGCATCGAGGAGAACGCCCCCTTCAAGAAGACAAATCTCTGGGGCGGCGCCCTGGCTTTGGGACACCCTCTCGGACAATCAGGGGCCAGAATTGTGATCACCCTGAGCAACATCATGAAAACAGATAAGCCGGATGCAAAATACGGCCTTGCCGCTCTCTGCGGTGCATTTGGCAATGCCAACGCCACCATCTGGGAACGGGTATAATTAATCAACGGCCGCAAACAGAATGATAAAATAATTTGTGGATTTATCATCCCGGAGCAGAGGAACACCGTGTATAAATCGGTGCACTGAAGGAAACTCTAACAAAAATCAGTGAATCTTCCCGGATACGCGGATCCGCTTGAAATCGACGGTGCATACCAGTATAATATAAATGAATATTATTTAAATCTGCGCGCCTGTAACTCAGGGGATAGAGTAGCGGACTTCTAATCCGTTTGTCGAGGGTTCAAATCCTTCCAGGCGCGCCACTTTTATAACACCCCGGCAGGAAGCTACTGTTTATAAGCAAAAATAAATATCACTGTTATAAATACTATGATTCCGATAAAAAAAGGATCAAAATATTTTGCAAAAGTAATACCCATAAAAGAACCCAAATAATAAAATAATGCAATTAACATAATTATAATTGAAGAAATCTGAGTAATTTGATACCAATTTCTTTTTTTAGGTTTCTCTTTTTCAATATCTGCTTTTGCTTTATATCTGGCTCTTTCTCTTATATACTCATCCTCTGATGACCATTGGCGCCAGTTGCGGAATACCAACCCAACTCACCATCCTCCCAAGAATAAATATGAAATTTATCAGAGTTCTATGTTTTAAAAAGAAATGCAAGGCGGTGGTGCCGAAAACATAAGGATGTGGAAGTTTTATATTTNNGGAACTACCGATTACTATGACAAAACGGTAAAGAAATGGAGCGGGGACAAAGGAAGTCCATGATACAAGCCCCATCCCCATTTCCACCGATATTGCAATGCGACAAAATTGCCCCGCCCTAGTGTACGGCATGTCTTTACTCTGCTTCTATCTCAATTATTTTGGGATATCCTCACATACTCCCTGCCCATCCGAACTCAGCCTCTACCGGAAACTCGGTTATTAAATTTACTACATGCCTCAGGATCAAAATGGCATCATTTACATCAACTTTGCCATCCCCGTTAACATCCCCGGCAAATTTTTGCCTGTCACTCAACTTTGCCAAATTTACTACGCTTTTCAACACCAAAATTGCATCTTCAATATTAACTTGCCCGTCGCCGGAAGGATCCCCGAATTTTATTGGATCAGGGTCGGGGTCAGGGTCGGAGGTTTTTTGCGGCTGGTAATCAACTTCTACTCTGTTATCAATTAAATTTTTAATTATTGCCATGGAAGCGCCACCTGGAGTCAGATCTATCACTGATTTGTTGCCGCTTAGATAAAGCTCCCACAAGCCGGTCAGGTTTGCAAGCATCGTGATATCATTGATCTGGTTGCCGCTTAGATCAAGATCCCCCAAACCGGTTAGGTTTGCAAGTGCCGAGATATCGCTGATTTGGTTCTCATCCAGATAAAGAAACTTCAAACTGGTAAGGTTTGCAAGCGCCGAGATATCGCTGATCTAGTAGCCACTTAGTTCAAGTCCCTCCAAGGGGACAGATCCCCTGACATTTTTATTTAAAAGGTTGTTTTTCGAGTTTAAACGGAAGGTTACCTTTTGTACCAAAAAAACAACCTTTTATACAAGTTGTTATCGAGCATGATTGGAAATATTGGAAATTTGCCGTATAATGTATAAAATATTATATCTAAATCTGAACATATTTATTGTAATTGCTTACCGTTATCGAGGAAGGCATTTAAAAAAATAAAAAAGGAGTATCGAAAATGAACAAAATTATAATAATATTGTTTTTAAGTTTTGTTTTGATTTTGGTAACGGTAGCAACAGTAAGTGCAGCAACTCAAAGTTATAGTCTTAATATTCCGGTACTGGGGGAAACAAGAACCTACATAAAAGTTAAAACATATGATGAAATTCCGGGAAAAAATTCAATTCAAGCCAGGCATGATAGCCAGTCCCGAGGCACGCAAGTATCCATGAGATGGAGAAGATGGGATCCACAAAGCAATAAATTTATTGATAATGGAAGCTGGACAACATTTTCTATTGGAGATCAGATAAAGTGGACAAATACAACCAAGATTACACCGGGCTGCAGTTATTGTGTCGCGATAAGAAACAATCTGGCTTGGTCAATGAATGTCACCGGAAGATGGTGGTGGTAGTATTTTGTTATTAAATTAATTAATTAAGCCGGTATTGCCTCCCTCTTTTTTTGGGTTATTCCCAAAAAACAACAAGAGCATAAGAACAGGGGCAAATATTTATGAAAAAGATATTGAAATTGGAATTATCAAGAGCCTTATTCAATATAAATTTTATACTGGTTATTGCGATCGGATTGATTATAATACTGGTTGCTTTAAAAATCGATAATATTAGTGTTCCACTACGATATTATCGATTAAATATATTTGGGGGAAGGGAATTATTAAATATCGCATGGTTTTTTTCTTTCGAATTCTTTATCATATTTGCACCATTATTTGCTGCATATGCATACAGTGATTCTTATATAGCAGACAGATTAATAGGCTATGTTACTTTTGTTAAGCTGAGGTCAGCTAAAAATAAATATATTATTTCAAAAGCTATAGCCAATGCCATCATCGGTGGATTAACCGTGTTAATTCCAATTTTAGGTTCGTATTTAATAATAAGATTTTTTTTATCGCCGATGTGTTTTACAGTGTGTTTGCCGGATGGCTGGATAATCAGTAGTTCCTTGGTTACTGTATTAATAGTATTTACAGCAAGTTTTTTGTTTGGAGCCGCTTTTGCTACTTTTTCTCTGGTTTTATCAACTTTAATTCATAACCGTTATATGGTCATTGGTTTCCCTTTATTTTTATTTTTTGCGTATGAAATATTAATAGGGCAGCATGGTTGGTCATTTGTAAGTTTATTTACACTATACTATTGGCAAGGTGCCGGCTTTATAAATACATTTGACTTCTTGTTGCACCTGGTCCACGGCTCTCTGCCTATCCTGATTTTGCTTGGTTTAAGCATTCTGATACTGCTTTTTTATTTGCTTAACGCAAAGGAAAATATTTAGATGGAAAGCACAGGAAAAAGCTCAATCGCCATTTTAATTAATTTTATTTCTTTTAATTTGCAGCTCAACATTCTAAATATAAAATGGTGTCTAACATTAATTATATTTATTTTATTTACCTCATTTTACATCAATGACAGTATCGTAACCTATGCATTATTTTATGGGGTTATACCCGAGGATTTAAATATCTGGAGTGGAATGCTTTTATATCTGGGTAATTTAATCAATGTTTTTATTATCTTTATTCCTTTATTTATTCTATTAACCGCCGGTTTGATTAAACAAAATGCTCTAGAATCCATTGTTTTAGGGTTAATCGGTTCAAAATACAGATGGTGGATTGGAAAATTCATTACATTGATGATAATGACTGCTATCTATGTATTTTTTCTTGTTGTCGTATCATTTGCAATCTCCTTCTGTTCTGTTCCCTGGGATGCAACCTGGGATGGAACATTTTTAGCAAACCACTTCGATTCAGATATTATCAATTTAAATCCGATTTATGCCATGAGTTTGCAGGTAATTTTATTATATTTGGGCTGTCTTTTCTGGGGCACGATAACATTGGTGGTTAGCGTATCCTTTCCCCATAAAAAAAGTTTGGCACCTTTAATAGGATTTTCTTCATTAGCTATAGCGTATATTTTTTATTACTTGCACATAGGATCATCTTTCTTTAATATTTCATCACATCTTTCACTTTATTCTTCTTTTATTGCAGAAACATGGCCTTATGTTTGGTCACTCATTTTCTGGTTTATCCTGATTTTAACCTTATTTTTAATTGGTTTATTGCATGCCGGAATACATGATTTTATCCATGAAAAGGAATATTGAAGAAATGAAAACATTTATCCACACCGTAAATTATAATCTTCTTTCCCAAATAAAGTTATGGCATCTATTATTTATCATGATGATATGTTCCTTGATAAGCTATATTTTTTCTTCCCGCATATTGTTGGGAATGGATTTTTTTAAACTAAAAGGAGCAGTTAATTGTTGGGATGTTTTTTTCGTTTCAGTAAGCGGACCCTTCGATAATGCAAATATCATCGCCTGGTTATTATGGTATTTGCCGTTTTTTTTGATGTCTTTATTTTTAGGGAATACTTCCAGGCAGGAATTAATGAAAATGCCTGATCATACATTGCTGCGATATAAATCGAGAATAGGCTGGTGGTACAGCAAACAGGCAACTATAGTACTCATTTCATCCGTATACTTTTTGTTTGGCTTTTCAGTAATTATAGCTGTGTCATTATTCTATACACCTTTTTCAACCGGATGGAGCCAATTATTGATAAAAGGCAATCTTTTTGTTTACTCTGAATGTCTTGGCCATATTGAATCCACAGTATGGTTTGAATTTAATTCTCCTTTTATTTATCTCTTGATAACACTGATAATTTATATTAGCGGAATCTCAGCGATGTTGTTTTTACAGATGGTATTATCCTTGAAGTGCAAGCATTCTGTTACCCCGCTATTACTAACCAATATCGTGTATTTTGTAGCTACATATTTAATAACCGCCGGTTCGTCTCCGGCCTCATGCTACCGATGGTTGCCCGGAACTCAGTTAATAATCTCTGCTTTTATACCTACGCCGTTTAACACAAAGTCGGTTTCTTCAGGATTTCTACGGCCTTTATTTTGCAATATATTGCTTCTGTTGGTTTGGGGGCTGGTGGGTACTTTTATAATCAGAAGGTTAGATATAGTGAGAGTAAAAGAAGATTAAAAAACAAGCCTGTTTACGGCAAGGAGGTTGAAAGGCAATGAATAACGCCGAAATCGTCATTCGTTTACAAAATGTAACCAAAATAATCAAGAAACAAAAGGTTTTAGACAATATTAATCTGGAGATAGAGAAGGGGCTGGTTTATGGTTTTGTCGGGCGTAACGCCTCCGGGAAAACGATGTTGTTCAGGATAATCTGTGGCCTGGTATTCCCTACCAGCGGCAGGGTGGAAGTGTTTAACAAAGAGATCGGTAAAAATGGATTAATGCCCGGAAATATTGGAGCAATAATTGAAAACCCGGGGTTTTTACCTCAATATAGCGGAAAAAAGAATTTACAGATGCTGGCCTCTATCCGAGGAAAAATCACAAATGATGAAATAGAAGGGACGCTCAGACTGGTCGGGCTGGATCCTACCCTTCGCAAACATGTCAAAGCATATTCCCTGGGGATGAAACAGCGGCTGGGAATTGCACAGGCTATCATGGAAAAGCCGGAACTTCTTATTCTGGATGAGCCCACAAACAGTCTAGACAATGAAGGCGTTAAAATATTTCACAACATTATTGCCAATTTCAAAAAAGAAGGAAAGACAATTTTGCTTTCCAGCCATATCAAGGAAGAAATAAACACTTTTTGTGAAAGGGTATTTTATATGGATAAGGGTAAAATCATTGGCATTGATAGATTATGAGATCAACAGGTTACGGGTGGCAGGGGGATAAATAATGATCAAAAAAAGCATGTATATGATCCTTATAGCCGTTCTTTTAATTATTTTAATATGCAGCACTCTAATGGGCGTTTTTAGCAAGGTTAAGGTTGGAACAATAAATTATAAGGATGGGCATCTGTATGAAGGCGAGATCAAAAAGATATTTTTTGTAATTCGCCTTCCTCATGGTCAGGGTGTATATAAATATGAGGATCCCATCTTGAACTTACAGTGCATGGTAGAAGATGATCAAAACATAAACAAAGAAACCATTTTAAAATATGAGGATGTTTTCAACAAAGGAGAATATGAAGGAGAATGGAAAAATGGTTACAAGCATGGATGGGGGAAGGCACTGATAGTTGCATCCGGAACATATGAAGGGGAATGGTATTACAGTATGCGGCAGGGATGGGGTGTCTATAATGAGTTGTATTATGACATATATGATAATTACGAATACCTGCTAAGAGATTATTATATGCATTATGAAGGCCATTGGAAAAACGATACCCCTGATGGATTGGGTGCCGCATTGTATTTTGATGGATCAAAGTACATCGGTGAATGGAAAAGCGGGGGTCGGCACGCTCAGGGCACAATGTTTTATCCTGACGGTTCCAAATATANNAAGGTGAAAATTTAATGTCAAGGGACCTATCCCCTTGACATATGTTATAATAAAATAGAAATTAAATAAAATAACATTTTTGCTAATAATTTTGCACCAAAGGTAGATTACACCATGTTCAATATCTTTAAGAAAATCGGCATGAAGCGCATCAGATCCGCCGATCTGAACATTGTCGTCGATAAAAAAAACGGGGGCCTGCGGCGGATCAGTTTTAATCACGATCAGGATCAACTCAATTATATCGAAGGAAAGAGAATCTTCGGCCTCCCTTATGGCCCGTCGACTGTAAAGCAGGTCTCCTGCGCAGCCTCCAAAATTTCCGTCTGCTACAGTTACCGGAGCCTGGATGTGGATGTCGAGAGATTGATCGAAGGTAATACCATTACCGAGACCTACACCTTCACCAATAACACCCCTCGCCCCCTCTTTTTTGCCGAGGGTACCCTTGGCATCCAAACCCCTTTCAATGACCGTTATGAAACAGCCGCCGCCTGCCTGAAAAAAAGATGCCATGCCCATATCTGGTGCGGCGACAACTCTACATATATACTGGGAGAACCCATGAATGCCCGCGGCGCCTGTCTGGGCCTGATTCTACTTGAGGGCCGGATCTTCCATTATGCCGTCAACCGAAAGTGGAACAGCAACGACCGGGGCGACTTTGCCCTCCTGCTTCCGGCCGTCAATTTTCAGAAAGGTCAGAGCTATGTAATCAAATGGCACCTAAATAAATATGCCAACAGGGAAGAATTCATCCGCTCGTTGGGAGATCATCCGAACTTTGCCTTTGTACAGGCCGATAAATATAGCGTCTCTGTTGGCGAACCGATTACCTGTACCATCAGGAATCCGCGGCCGGAGACGGTGAAACTTCTTCCTATGGACGGAGGCCGGCCGGAGATCATCTCCGAAGAAGTCACCGGCCATACCGGGAAGATTGTTTTCTCTATCGGCTCTATCGGCTCTGCAGGTTCCATCGGTTCCGGTTCCACCGACTCCGCCGGCAGCGCCACCACCACCGCCGCCGTTACCACCGGTGAGAAGATCATTGAAATCGGCTATGGTGACGGTGCGGTTACCAAATTGGTCCTGCAGGTTTACCGTGACCCCATGGAGGTCATCGACAGGCGGCTGCACTTCCTGATCGACCGCCAGCAGGTAACCGATAAAAGCAGCAAGTTTTATGGCGGTTTTCTGCTCTATGACAACGAAACCAAGACAACCTTTGTCGAGGACCGCTGTTTCAATGATCGAAATGCGGCCCGGGAGCGCTCGGGAATCATCACTTCACTTCTGGCCCGGCTGATCAAGGGCGTTGAAGATAAAGCAATGCACGATAAATATGATGGGGCGGTGAGGCTGGCTCTGGACTTTGTGGATCGGGAGATCTGTGATGATCGGGGCATCGTCTATGAAAATGTGGGCTACCGTAAACTCCCTCATCAAAGAAAATACAACTATGGCTTCTATGCCCTCCTCTATGCCCTTGCCTACCGCTACACCGGGGAATATTACTATCTGGATAAAACCTGTAAAATATTGCGGGAATATTACCGTCTGGGTGGTGCCGGGTTCTATGCGATCAATATCCCCATGGCCCTGATCGTGGAGATGCTGGAGCAATCCGCTCACGAAGACAGCCACAAACTGCTTGCGGAGATGAAATCGTATTTTCTGGATCATTGTGACTACATCGTCTCCCGGGGAGAGAACTATCCCCGGCACGAGGTAAAATATGAGCAATCCATAGTTGCCCCGTCCGTAGATATGCTGCTGCAAGGTTATCAGATCAGCAAAGAGAAGAAGTATCTGTCTGAGGCGGAGAGGCAGTTGAAATTGCTCGAAGCATTCGGTTTTATCCAACCCAACTTCCACATGAACGATATCGCCATCAGGCATTGGGACGGCTACTGGTTCGGGAAACGCAAGATGTACGGCGATACCTTCCCCCATTACTGGAGCTGTATCAATGCAGGAGTTTTTGCCCGCTATGCCGAAATAAAAAAAGATGAAAATTATGTCGCCCGGGCAAACAATATCCTGTTAAACAATCTGTGCCTGATCAAAGACGGCCGAGGATCCTGCGCGTATATCTATCCTTATCTGATAAACGGTATGAAAGGAGGTTTTTACGATCCATGGGCCAACGATCAGGACTTGGTGATATATTTTAATCTTGCTTTTAACCGCGCTCTATGCTCATCACCTTGAATCCAAAAAGATTCGGTGGAAAGGAGCACCGTTACATACAGCGCACCGATGAATCAACCCTTTACTTTTATAATAAAATAGATGCATCAGAAAAAGAGCATCGTCGCTCCTGTGCTTCTAAGAATTGAGGTCATAAATAATGAACTTTCTACATAAACTTTTCGGCACCAGCCCCGGCAAAGGAATACAGCCCAAAGAAGTTCTTGCTTACAGCGTCGCCGGATTCGGACAGAACCTGATCTGTGCATTGATCACCTCTTTTCTTCTGTTCTTCTATACAGACGGCGTCGGGTTGCTCCCCGCCGGAGTTGCTTATCTGATGCTCGGTGTCCGACTGTTCGACGCCTTCAACGACCCCATCATGGGCAGCATCGTGGACCGCACCAGAACCAAATGGGGCAAACTGCGCCCCTACCTGCTCTTTACCCCGATCCCTATCGGCATACTCACGATGTTATGTTTTACGACCATACCCGGGGACTACAATACCAAGTTTATATACGCCACCATTACCTACGTGATCTGGAGTGTCCTGTACACCATCGTCGATGTCCCCTACTGGGGTCTATCCACGGCTCTCACCTCCGACACCAATAAGCGCGCCACCCTGCTCACGGTCGCCAGGCTGGCCTGCACCGCCGGCGCGGGGCTGGTCTCCATCTCCGTCCCGGCGATCGTCAACCATGTTCAAAATAAAACCACCGGAGGAGTCGGCCTTGAGGCCATCGCCCCGGCTCTGCAGGAGGCCATGAAAGCGGCCATCGCCGCCGACCTCCGGCAGTCCTTTGTCTGGGTCGCCGCCATCGTCGCTATTCTGGCCGTGCCCTTGTTTTTTATCGGTTTTAAATATACCAATGAACGCTACTACTCCCCTACCCCTCCGCTTCCACTGGGCCAGAACCTGAAGCTGCTGACCAAAAACACCCCGTTGATGCTCATCGTGCTCTCCGGCGTGCTGGGCATGATCAGGATGGTCTACTTCACCAGCGGACTGTATTTTGCCAAATACTGCCTCGACAACGCCGCCGTCTTTACGATTATCACACTGGCCACCGCCCCCGGAGGATTGCTGGCCTCTGTCTTTACTCCTTACCTCTCCAAAAAATTCGGGAAGCGCGACCTTTACATTTACAGTCATATCGGCGGGGCCATCGTCATGTTTGCCATGTATTTTGTAGGCTGGAGGACCCCCTTCGGCTTATGGTTTAATTTTATCGGCCTCATCCTGTTGGGTATCCCCTCGGGCTTCTCCAACATCCTGACCTACGCCATGATCGCCGATACGGTCGATTATCTGGAATGGAAGACGGGCCAAAGGGCGGAAGGCATCTGTTTCTCCATGCAGACATTTATCTCCAAAATCGGGATGGCCGCATGTGCTTTTGCCACGATGCTCACCTTGAGCATCGTCGGTTTTGTGGAAAATACGGCGGCCACAACATATGTTCAGGACGGCATTTACTTTACTTCCATATTTTTGGCGGGAATAAGCATGCTGGCCACGACCATCCCCCTGTTCTTCTACAAATTTACGGAGAAAGAACAGGCACGGGTAGTGGCTATCACCGCCGCCCGCAAAGGTCTGGATCTTGAAGAAATCGGTCTGGATAACGATGTTAAACCCCAAACATCGTAACTCAAGATGACGGTGCTTTAACTCCTGCGGAAACATTGGCCGGTGCATGATTTTTTGTACCGGCCATTATTATCATTGCCGTGCACCTTTTTTAATGAAACATTGCCTAAAACTATTCGCTCCGCTCAAGATTCCTCGCTGCGCTAGGAATGACAGGGCGGGGGGCGTTCGTAATGACACCCCCGTTGTCATTCAGAGGGTCCTTTTTTTTCTGTCATTCAGAGGGAGC
>MTKW01006827.1_pt2 | contig 35076 bp, 31 predicted proteins | sample 1042761 | NCBI WGS metagenome assembly MTKW01 (sample SAMN06205366, study PRJNA360243) | anaerobic digester metagenome | biome: Wastewater treatment plant; feature: Anaerobic digester sludge; material: sludge; isolation source: anaerobic digester fed with sludge from wastewater treatment plant ...
ACATGGTTGTCACAAGAGTCAAAGTCGCCGATCACCACATCCGGAACAACAAGGTGGCTGTGAAGAAACGAAGCGCCCTTGTCCGCAGCTACTACAAGGGAGGCCCCTTTCACTAAATCCTCTGGCCAAACGTGGAGGTGCCCCCCGGCCACAACCACGGCATACCGTCCGTCCACACCGTACCCCCTATCATACCGTGATGTTTTTCCATTCTCCCCGGCTCAGCCTGATCCAGTAAAGGGTGGCCCTCACTATCCAGTCGAGGAACATGGCAAACCAAGCTGCTACCAAACCCACAGAAAACGTGTTCATCAAGAGCCACGTAACTCCGTACCTAACGACCCAAACACCCACGACGGTGACGTACATACCGATCCTGGTATCCCCCGCCCCTCTCAAAGCTCCGGGTATGACGAAACCGAAGGCCTCGGGTACCTGCGTAAAAGCCACAATCCGCAGAAGCGGCACTCCGGCTGCGATGACACCGGGATCGTCGGTGAAAATTTTCAGGAATTGGACGGGAAAGAGAAAGAACAACAAGCCCATGAACCCCATGGTCAAAACGCCCATCTTGATGGCGATCATGGTGCTCATTTCGGCCCCGTCAGGATCTTCCGCACCCAACCGTTGACCCACAAGGGCCGTGGCCGCGGTGGAGAAACCCATGCCGGGCATGTAGGAAAACGATTCTACGTTCAGCGACAAAGAATGGGCCGCGTACGCGGTTGTGCCCAATCCCGCCACCTGTCTCGCGTAGGCTATCTGCCCCGATGACGTCAACACTCGCTCCAACACCGCGGGGATGCCCACGTTGAGGATGCGCCCGAACAGGCCCCAGTCAAAGCGCAACAACGCGTCGCGCCAATTAACCCACAACCTTTCGTTTGGGCGCAGTAAAACGTAAAGCATGGCCAAGCCGCCTACCGTACGGGAGATGGATGTTGACAAACCTGCCCCTTCGGCACCCATCGCGGGGAAACCCATCCTGCCGTTGATGAGCACGTAGTTGAGGCCCGCCTTCAGCGCATTTATGGACACGTTTATGACCATAGGCGTTCTCGTGTCCCCGGCCCCCCGCAAAGCCCCCGTCCCTATAGTGAAGGCGAAGAACAGGACCATGCCCGGCATCATGGCTTTCACGTAAGGACCGCCGATGGCTTTCACCGAGTCCTCTGCCTTCATGAACGAGACTATCCAGTCGGACTTCACAAAACCCCCGTAGCTTATGATGGCACCGAACACCAAAGCAAGAAGCAGCGACTGCCCGGTTACTTGACCCGCTTCTTCCCTGCTTCCCCGGCCAACCGCCCTCGCGGACAGGGCGGTGGTGCCCACCGACAAACCTGTAAAAATGGCGTTGACAAGGAAAAACGGCTGCATGCTGAGCCCCACGGCCGTGACAGATTCCGCACCCAACCTGCCGAGCATAGCCATGTCGATGACCTGTGCCAACATAGATAACGCTTGCTCAAGGACGACGGGCCAAGCCAAGGCCCACGTAGCCGCGAATATGATACGTGTCTGCGTCCCGGATCCGAACATCCTGCTTATGAGCCCTTCCCACCGAAATACCCGTGCAGCCGGCCCCTCCACACCCAACACCGCCTGTCAAAGCGTGATCAGTACACCACGGTAGTTCTGTATCTGCGGGGAATATCCCTGCAAGGGGCCCGGGATGGGCCCCCAAGGGTCTCCCTCTACTTTTTCCCTTCCGCCAGGTCGAGCAACAGTTCCACGTTCTTCTGGTTGAAACCTATGACTGTATTGTCATTGATCAAAATTACGGGCACACCCATCTGGCCTGAAACCTTCACCAGCTCGCGGGCTGCTTCCATGTCCTTTGATACATCTTTCTCCACGTAGGGCACGCCCCGTGAATCCAGGTATGATTTTGCCCTGACGCACCAGGGACACGTAGGAGTTGTGTACACGGTAACTGAGACTTCTGCCATCTTCTAACCCCCCAAAAACATTTTCCCGGCGAAAGACCGTTTTCACGTCTTAATCTTCCACTGTTTGCCCAGGCCTTGCAACAACTTATCGGTTTTTTGCACTTGTTTACATGTTTGGGGGCAACGTAATATGGTTAGGTGGAAAGGGGTGGCAGTACGTGAAACTGGACATTGACGTGGTGGAAATCGACAAGCCTGAGAACACAAACCTCATCTTGGGGCAATCTCACTTCATCAAGACTGTGGAGGATCTTTACGAAGCCATGACCAATGCGGGGGGTGGCATCAGGTTCGGCCTTGCATTCCTCGAAGCAAGCGGACCTTGCCTCATAAGGCACGCGGGCAACGACGAAACACTCCGTCGCTTGGCCGTAAGAAACGCCAAAGCTTTGAGCACAGGCCACGCGTTCATCGTGCTCATGGAAGGTGGGTTCCCCATCAACGTCCTCAACAACATCAAGATGGTGCCCGAAGTCTGCAACATCTACTGTGCCACGGCCAACCGGGTTCAAGTCCTGGTAGCTGGGACCCCTGAAGGGCGGGGCATACTAGGAGTCATTGATGGCAACCCGCCTTCAGGAGTTGAGCAGGACGGGGATGCCCGGGACCGCCACACGCTGTTGCGCAAGATCGGCTACAAATTGTAAATCACCGGGCAAACCTTCCCGCAAGATCCCGCCAGGACCCTCGCACGCTTCGCGCGGCCCTGCGAGCGGTCCTGCCCATCTCCGCTTTCGCTCTTTTTGCCGGGCTCATGTGACGTTTCGCGGCCAATAGAAAGCCGGCTATGAGCCCAGCAACCACACCTAAAACCGCTACACCCCAAAATGATCGTTCCTGCATAGTGCCACATCCCTCCTGAGATCAAACCCCGGGCTCCTGGATCCTGCCCTCTATGGGGTCTGAAACCGTCGGCGTTGCCTCTGTAGCAACGGTGCTCAAAGGAACAGTCTTGCCATCCACTGAATCCAGGACCAACGTGCCGTCTTCTTCCAATCTGTACACTTTGAAACCCTTCTTGGTAGGTACAAACTCCACGGCACAGTCCCAACAAAAGTACACGTTCTGGCCAACCCTACCGGTCGCCCTGCTTTGACACCTCGGGCATATCAATGTATAACGCCTCCCACAAGATCGTGCCCGAAAACCGAAGACGCGATACCGGGGAGACCTACTTTTGGGGCTTGGCGGGCTTGAAATATCGCACGCCCAAGAGCTCCGGGGGAAGGTAAGTCTGACCGGGGCTGTGGGGGTAAACGTACCCCTCTCCGTGTCCCAACTCTTTCGCCCCCGGGTACCCGGTGCCCCTCAAATGCACGGGCACAGGATAGGGGGGTTTTTCCCTCACATCGGCTATGGCGCTGTCTATGGCCACCATCGCGGTGTTATCCTTGGGTGCCAGGGCCACGTAGATGGTGGCTTGAGCCAAGGGAATCCTGGCCTCGGGCATGCCCAAGTGCTCGCTGGCACGAAAGGCAGCTTCCGCCACAAGCAAGGCCTGGGGGTCAGCCAACCCCACATCCTCCGAGGCACAAATGACCAGGCGTCTCCCCACATACCTGGGATCCTCACCTGCCTCAAGCATGCGGGCAAGCCAGTAAAGAGCTGCGTCAGGATCGCCTCCCCTCATGCTCTTTATGTAAGCGGAGATCGTGTCGTAATGCTGATCCCCGTCCCTGTCGTACAAAAGAGCCGGGCTTTGGGATACCTCTAGGGCCTTTTCCAAAGTCAAAATGGTCTTTCCGTCACCGCTGAAACAGGAAAAATAGATCGCTTCCAAAAGGTTGAGGGCGGTTCTGGCGTCACCTTTAGAAAACCGGACAATGTGATCCCGGACCCCCTGTTGTAGATGGGCCTTCCCCGCCAAACCCCTTTCATCGGCAACCGCCCTGTCCACGATGCTTTCGATGTGGTGCGGAGCCAGGTGCTCGAACCTGAAAAGACGCATGCGGGACCTGAGGGCCCCGTTAACGGCAAAGTACGGGTTTTCTGTGGTTGCCCCTATTAGCACCAGAGTGCCGTTTTCCACGTGGGGCAAAACAGCATCCTGTTGGGTTTTGTTGAAGCGGTGAATCTCGTCCAAAAACAAGATGGTGCGTTTCCCGCCCCGCAGGTTATGCTTAGCAATCTCCACCGTATCCCTAACATCCCCCACGCCTGAAGTGACCGCGGAAAGCTCCACGAAAGCGGACTTGGTCAAAAGGGCGATGAGCCTGGACAACGCTGTCTTGCCCGTCCCGGGCGGACCCCAAAACAAAACCGAGGGGATCTTGTCCGCCTCTATGGCCATTCGAAGGGCCTTACCTGGCCCGACAAGATCCTCCTGACCGGCAAACTCCTCAAAAGTGCGGGGGGACATTCTGAAGGCAAGGGGAGCTTCCCCAACGTTTGCCCTTCTTGCTACAGGCACCGGAGAGCTCGAATCCTCCCACAACCCCTTTTGGTTCAAAACAACACCTCTCTTAGGGAGGGCTACAAACCCGAAACCGCCTCAGCAATCCTGCTTACACCTTCCCGGCAATCCTCCTCGGGAACATCGTGATGGGTGACTATCCTGACTTTGTAAGGGAATATGGCGTTGAACAGGACGCCCCGAGCTTTCATCATTTTAGAAAACTCATCGCCCGTAATGCCCAAAGCTTTTGTGTCCACCACAATCATGTTCGTGTGAACGGATTCAAGGTCGATTGCAAGCCCAGGGATCTCAGACAAAGCTTCCGCCATCATCTTCGCGTTATCGTGATCCTCGCTGAGCCTCCCAACCATCTCCTCGAGGGCAACCAGGCCCGCGGCCCCCAACACCCCCGCTTGCCTCATGCCCCCGCCCAACAGTTTTCGGTACTTTCTGGCCTTGGCGATGAACTCCCCGGAACCGGCCACCAGGGACCCCACAGGGGCACACAACCCCTTTGACAGACAAAACTGCACGGAATCAACACCCTCAGCTATTTCCCGGGCCGAGACGCCCAAAGCAGCCGCGGCGTTAAAGATCCTGGCACCGTCAAGGTGAACCTTGATCCCGGCATCCCTGGCGACCGCACATACTTGATGCATGTAAGCCAAGGGTAGGACACAGCCTCCGGAACGGTTGTGGGTGTTTTCCAAGCACACCAACGCAGTCCTGGGAAAATGTATGTTTGGCTGTCTAATAGCGTCTCGAAGAGCATCGAGATCCATCTTGCCCCGGGTGCCTGGAAGTGTTCTAACCTGCACACCCCCTAGCACCGCAGGTGCCCCCACCTCGTACATGAAAATGTGGGCCTGTTCCTCCAAGATGATCTCGTCCCCCCGCTGGGTTTGAGCAAGGATGGACACCTGGTTCCCCATGGTGCCGCTTGGCAAAAACAAGGCGCTTTCCTTGCCTACCATGCTGGCACCCAACTCCTCCAAACGACGCAGCGTCGGATCCTCTCCGTAAACGTCATCGCCCACTTCCGCCTCACTCATGGCCCTGCGCATCTTCGGGGTCGGTTTCGTGACCGTGTCTGAGCGAAAATCCAATATCTTTTCGCAGATCATTGGGTATCCCCTTTGCTCAGACCCGCCTCCTGAGCCAAAGCCTTAACCCAACGAACAAGCTCGTTTTTCGAAGTGGCCCCACTGAACCTCTTGGAGGGTTCCGTCCCCAAAAACCCGATCATGGTTGGGATCATGGAAATGTTGAATTTCCCGGCAAGGGCAGGTTCTTGATCCACGTTGACCTTGAGAAAAGCGATGCTGTCCCCAAATTCCTCACGGAGCTCAGGCAACGCCCCGTCGAACACCGCAAGCATTTGGCGACACGGAGGGCACCACTGCGCCCAAAAATCCACGACCGTAACTTTGCTGTTGCCCAGTTCCTTTTCAAATGCATTCGTTGAAACTTCTTTCACAGGACTTCCCCCTTCGGGCAGACTCTTTTTGTAAGAGTTCGCCAAAGCTCTTTTACGCGCATGCTAGTCTCCGCGATGCTACCTGTGTTGTCAATAACCACCTGAGCTCTCTTAACCTTCTCCTCCAAAGGCATTTGGGAACGTATCCTGAGGGTAGCTTCCTCAAAAGTGTGCCCATCCCGGTCCATGAGTCGCCTGACCTGCGTGGGGGCATCTACCCAGACAACCCAAACCTCGTGCACCATCCTGTCCGCCCCCGTCTCGAACAACAGCGGAGCGTCAAGCACCCCGATGATCGCACAATCCTTTCGCCTCAAAGTCTCGAACTCCTCGCGGATTCTGTCAAAGATGAGGGGGTGCACGATGGATTCGAGCAGTGCTTTTTTAGCGGGATCACGGAAAACGATGGAACCCAAAGCTCTCCTGCTCAACGATCCGTCAGGAGAGAGGACCCCGCTGCCAAAAGCGGCGAGCACCTGGCGTTCGCCCGGCGAACCGGGGGCCGTGATCTCCCTGGCGATGGCGTCCGCATCCACGATGACGGCGCCCAGTTCCCCAAGCACGGAAGACACTGTGCTCTTGCCCGATGCAATGCCTCCTGTAAGACCTAGGATGTAAACCCCCGTGCGATCACACATCATACCAGCTTCCACCCACATCTATATCCACTTTCAAGGGTACATTGAGCTGTGCAGCGCCTTCCATCTCTCTTTTCACAAGCGCGTGCAGAGCGGGCACCTCATCTGCGGGTAGCTCGAATATGAGCTCGTCGTGAATCTGAAGGATCAGGCGGGACTTGAGATCCTCCTCCCTAAGCTTGTTGAAAATCCTTATCATGGCCACCTTAATTATGTCGGCAGCGCTGCCTTGGATCGGCGTGTTAATCGCGGCCCTTTCCGCGAAGGAACGTCTTTGCCTGTTCCTCGAATCTATATCTGGGATGGGACGCCGTCGCCCCAGAATCGTCGTAACATACTTGTCCCTTCTAGCTTGAACCACCGTGCGATCCATGTACTCCTTGACCTTGGGGTACCTGGAGAAATATGCGTCGATGAACTTCCGTGCTTCCTCCCGGGTCACCCCCGTGTTGCGAGCTAGCCCGAAGTCAGAAATGCCGTAAATGATGCCGAAGTTGACGGCTTTTGCTTTGCTCCTGAGATCCGGGGTAACCTCCTCCATGGGCACGTCGAAGATTTCCGCAGCTGTCCTGGTGTGGATGTCCTCGTTCTTGCAGAACGCGTCGATGAGGCTGGTATCCCCCGAAACGTGGGCCATGACCCTGAGCTCCACTTGGGAGTAGTCAGAGGCTAGCAAAAGCTTGCCCTCAGGCGCCACAAAAATACGTCTCAGTGACCTACCCTCATGCCCCCTTACAGGAATGTTTTGAAGGTTGGGGTCTGAGCTGGAAAGCCTACCTGTCGCTGTAACGGTTTGGTGAAACGTGGTGTGAACCCTTCCAGTCGAGGCGTCAACCCAATCGTTCAACGTGTCCAGGTACGTAGACTTAAGCTTCGCGTAGTGCCTGTATTCGAGCACCATGGCAGGCAAAGGGTGCTGTTCGCTGAGTGTTTCGAGCACCCGGGCATCCGTGGAATACCCTGTTTTTGTTTTTTTCACAGGTGTCATCTTCAGCTTGTCGAACAAGATTCCCGACAGCTGCTGGGGGGACGAGATGTTAAATTCCTCCCCGGCCAAACTGTGAATTTTCTTTTCAAGGGACATGAGCAAAGTACCAAATTCGTCTTGAATTGAGCCTGCCAAGCCGAGGTCCACGGCAACACCGCACGCCTCCATAGCGGCAAGAACCCCTGTTAGGGGAAATTCCACCTTGCTTGCCAGGTCAAGCAGGCCTTCTGCCTGCAATTTTTCCCTCATCGGTAAAACCGCATCTAAGCAAGCTGCCGCGCCAAAGGCCGCGTGGGGCTCGGGATCCTGATTCTCCGGCCCCTTTGTCTTGTTCTTGGCCAAGCTAGGGACCTCCACACCGCTGTACGCTCCCGTCGCATCGGCTAGATTGTAGGAGGTTCGCGTAGGATCGAGCAAGTACGAGGCCACGGCAACGTCGAAAAATTCCCCCTTGAGCGAATATCCCTTGTTAAACGGGATTCTGAACAACCACTTAAGGTCAAACCCACATTTCGATACTCTCTCATCAACCAACAGCGGAAAGAACCTGTCCCACATGGCGTCTTGGTACCCGTTTTGCTCTTCGAAACGTATGACGGCAGGTTCGCCGCCGCAGGAAACGCCTAGCACGAGGGGCCAATCTGTCGTTGTCTTGTCGACTTGAGGGTGGGGCGCGTAAATAGCCAACCGCCCAAGGGAACGGACCTCCTCGCAAAACCTAGACAGCTTTTCCTCGTCGCCTATGATGCGAACCTGACCTGCTTTGGGGTGGGGGCTTCCTCCATCCTCTTTGGCCCCTTCGGACAACAGGGGCTCCAACCGGGAGAGCAAACTCCGGAACTCCAGGGTAGAAAGGATGCCCTCGGCCTCTTCTTGGGATGGTTTTTCCCAAAGGTAATCGTCCACACCTTTTGACATAGGTGCTTCCCTGCTGATGGCGGCCAATTCCCTGCACAAGAACGCAGCCTCTTGCCCTGATTCAAGCAGTCTCTTCACTCTTGGAGGCTTGACCCCATCAAGATTTTTGTAAATGGAATCAAGATCCCCGTACTGCTTCAAAAGCGACAGCGCGGTCTTCTCCCCTATACCTTTTATGCCGGGAATGTTGTCTGAAGTATCCCCGGCCAAGGCCTTCAAATCTACGATGAGGCCCGGGGATATGCCCATTTCCTCCTGCAAAACCTGGGGACTGTACTCCTTGACCTGGGTAATACCGCGAACCGGTACGACCAGTTCCACATTCTCATCCAAAAGCTGCAGACAATCTTTATCACCAGACAAAATGGTAACGGTAAAACCCTCGCGGGATGCGTGTTGAGCGAGGGTGCCGATAATGTCATCCGCTTCAAACCCAGGACACTCAACCTGAGCTATGTTTAAACCCTCAAGCACATCTTTGATAACGGGCATTTGGACCAAAAGGGACTCAGGTGTCGGCTTTCTCGTCTCTTTGTACCCCGCATACATGCTGTGTCTGAACGTGGGCGCGGGGTGATCGAACGCAACGACAACGTGAGAAGGTTCCTTTTCTGCTATGAAGCGCAGCAGCATGGTTAGGAAACCGTACACCGCGCCGGTAGGAACCCCGGATGCCGTGGACAAAGGAGGTAGGGCGTAGTACGCTCTGTACAAGATCGAGTTGCCATCTATGAGAAGTAAGTTGCGTGCCATACGATCGTCACATCCTTTACTCTTTAAAGTATAGGACTAGCGGGTTCCATTTGGAAGAGATGGGGGGTTAAGCTTTTCTGAGAAGTCTAAATCCCAGGAAAAGAAAGGTGCCCACGAGGATCAAAGAGGGAATCACTCGGGCTAAGAAGAGGAACAAACCGGCCCAAGCCCCCAAGAAAGCTTGCCACACATTCCGCCAAGGGGATGACAGCGAAAACCCTGAACCTTCTTCAGTGATGTTCAAAGACACCGAACCCATGGTAATCTCTTTCTCGTAAAGCATCTTGCGCCCTTGCATGCTTTCGATGTCTGCTCGGATTCTGTACAGCTCCCCCTCGACCTGAAGCAATTCCCCTACCGTGTCCGCCCTGCCCAGTATCTCAAGAAGCCTTCGTTCCTCGTTAAAACCGTTGCGAAGACGGGCATCAAGGTCCTGGTAATCCTCGGACACGTCCTGTATTTGGGTCTCCTGGGCTTTGAGCTTGCCCAAGCTGGACAAATCCCCGAGAACCATCTCAAACTGCGTTGCGGGAACCCTTGCAACCAAATTACAAGAAGGGCCGTACTCTCCACCCTCAAAAAACGAAGACGACTCGACGTAACCGGCATTTGCCTGTATGACTTCGCTGGCCCGATCTTTCGTGTCCGCCACGTGCCCCCTACTTACCTGGATGTCCATTTGGCTCTTTTGAACGAGAAGGTGCTGACCGTAAGAGGTGCTCAGTACCTCAGACCTCTCTCTGAAGCCACTGGTCCCGAAATCCGCATCCACGGACTGCGGTCCCTTGGTGCCATCAAGTGCAACCTTTGTGCTTTGAAACAAGCCCAGACCGTAATTCCTGTCCGCGTACCACAGGGTGCCGGTAACGGACACAAGCATTATCACCACGGCGGCGACGAGAGAAAAGCCCACGGATCCTAACCTGGGGCGAGGGCGGAACTGCGCTCGTTTGGGGTGAACCTGGTGTTTAACCGCGGCCATAACTCGGGTTCTCAGCTCGGGGGGAGGATCGAGTGAGGGCAAAGCTCTAAGGGCCTCTTTAACCTCAGCAAACTGCGCCAAAGTCTGGCTGCAAAGGGGGCAGGACGAAAGGTGCTTTTCGAATTCAGCGGCTTCCGTGGAAGACAGTTCACCGTCAAGATAGGGCGAAATCAGACTGCTTTTTCCGCACGGCATCACCTTGTGTTCCCCCTTTCGTCATTTTTGACGCTTTCACCCTCAAAATGTTCCTGGTGCTCCCCTAACATCATGGTTTTAACCATGTGCCTGGCCCGGTGTAGCCTGGACTTCACGGTGCCCATGCTGATGCCCAAGATGCCCGCGATTTCCTTGTAAGTGTGCCCTTGGATATCGCACAGCACGATGACGGAACGGTAAGATGGATCGAGCTGTTGGATGTACCCGAAAGCTTTCTGACTCAGCGACAGGTCCTCTACAACATCCTCAACCCTGACTTCACCTCCGATTTCCCTCGTTACCTGAGATTCCCCAAGATCCAGGGGTTCGTCCAAGGAATAGGTGCGCATTTTCTGCCTCTTGCGCAGAAAATCCAAACTCGCGTTCACCCCAATCCTATATATCCAAGTGGAGAACCGACTGTCCCCTTTGAACCCCGAAAGCCCCTGATACACTTTCAAGAAGACCTCCTGGGCAATGTCCATGGCATCTTCCCTGTCAGGAACCATACGGAAGGCGAGGTTGTACACGGTCTTTTCGTACCGGGCAACCAGGGCCTCAAAAGCGGTTTCATCACCCTTGGAGGCTCTCTTCACCAAGGTCATCTCATCTTTTTCGATCAAAGGGTATCCTCCCGGTTCTTCTCTCACCCAAGTAACTGCTTCAGTTTCTTTTGTTCAGTTTTATCCCCAATTCCTCCAGCTGTTCGTGCCCTACTTCTGACGGTGCTCCTGTCAAGGGGCAGCTCCCGCTGGTCGTTTTTGGGAAGGAGATTACATCCCTTATAGTTGAAAGACCCGCCATCAACATGACCAACCTATCAAACCCAATAGCGATGCCGCCGTGAGGCGGTGCCCCGTATTCAAAGGCCTCCAACAAGAAGCCGAACTTTTCCTTAGCTTCACTTTGAGTCATGCCCAAAAGACGAAAGACCTTCTCCTGCAAATCCCTCCTGTGTATACGTATGGAACCTGACGCCAGTTCCACCCCGTTTAGCACAAGATCGTACATCCTCGCCCTGACGAAACCCTTCGTTTCAGGGTCGTTGTCTTCCACCTTCTGAATATCTTCATCCATAGGGCTTGTGAACGGGTGGTGGGCAGCCCCCCACCTGCCGGTGGTCTCGTCCTTCTCAAGCAACGGGAATTCTGTGACCCAAAGAAAATTCAACAGTTTCTCGTTTACAAGACCCAGGCGTTTCCCCATCTCCAGCCTGAGGCGCCCCAAGGCACTTAGGACAGTTCCCCGTCTGTCAGCTACAAGGATTACCATGTCCCCTGTCTTCGCACCGGTTTTGCCGGCCACGTCCGACAGTTCCTCCCGTGTCAGGTGCTTGGATACGGGCGAAACCACACCTTCTTCTCTGTAAGCTAGGGTGACAAGCCCACGAGCACCGAAGGTCTTCGCAATTTCGGTAAGCTCCTGTATCTCTTGCCTGGAGAGTCCCGCTTGTCCCGGCAGACAGATGGCCCCGATCATTCCCCCGCTTCCCACAACACTACTGAAAACCCCAAAACCCGTGGTCGCGAACACACCGGTCACATCCTCGATCTCCATGCCGAACCTGGTATCGGGCTTGTCGGACCCGAACCGGGCCATGGCGTCCGCGTAACGAATCCTTGGAAAAGGTCTGGGAACGCGGGAACCGAGAACCTCCTCCCATAACCTGCACATCAACCCCTCGACCAAACCGTAGACATCCTCTTCGCGAACGAAAGACATCTCGATGTCGATTTGCGTGTGCTCTGGCTGCCTGTCAGCCCGCAGATCCTCATCCCTGAAGCACCGGGCAAGCTGAAAATACCTTTCAACGCCGCCAACCATCAACAGCTGTTTGAACAGCTGGGGTGACTGGGCCAACGCGTAGAATTTGCCCGGGTCTGTCCTGCAAGGCACGAGGTAATCCCTAGCACCTTCCGGGGTGCTCCTGGTCATCATCGGGGTTTCAATTTCCCAAAACCCTCTGTCCGACAAGTAGTTTCTCACCGCCAACGCTGCTTGGTGCCGGATTCTCAGGTTCCTTTGCATGGGGGACCGCCGCAGATCAAGGTAGCGGTACCTCATTCGCAACAGTTCATCAGCTTCTACCTCGTCCCTCACGTAAAACGGCGGAGTACGTGAGGGGTTTAGCACGCGAAGGCACTGGGCACTGATCTCAATATCACCGGTGCCCAAGCTGGGGTTCTCCCTTCCCTCGGCCCTTCTTTCAACAGTGCCTGTGATCGCCAGCACGTACTCGTTCCTGATCTCCCCGGCCTGCCTTACGGTGTCAGAGGAAGAACGAGCATCGCACACAACCTGAACAATCCCCGACCGGTCCCGCAGATCAAGAAACACCAGATCTCCGAAATCCCGTCTGCTACTGACCCAACCCATAAGCGTGACTGTTCTCCCCACATCATCCAGGGAGACTTCCCCGCATCCCATAGATCTTTCAGGAAGCTGCCCGGAGATTTCCCCGTCACTGCTTTGCTGCATCACTTTCCGCGACCTCCCCACTTAGAACAGACACCACTTCGTTCACTTTTACAGTATCTTGATGGCCATCTTTCATCCGCCTCACGGTAACGTTGCCCCCGTCCATCTCCTCCGCACCGAATATGGCAACGTACCTAGCCCCCAACCTATCGGCCTGTTTCATCTGGGATTTGATGCTTCTTTGCAGAGGATCGAAATCACCGGAAAACCCCGCATCCCGGATCTCTCGCAAAAGCGAAAACCCTGCGTTGAGAGATGAAGGAAACCTGTCCTCCTGAGAGATGACGAACAGATCCATGCCGAACGAAGCCCGGAGGGGTTTCGTTCCCTTCTCAGATGCCGCCAATATTCGTTCCAAACCCGCGGCGAACCCCACGCCCGGCGTCGGCCCGCCCCCGATTTCCTCAACCAATCCATCGTAACGCCCCCCGCCCAAAAGTGTGTCCTGGGCGCCCAGAGGGGGCCACTTCAGCTCGAAGACCGTCCTTGTGTAGTAGTCAAGCCCCCGAACCAAAGAGGTATCCACCTCGAAAGGCAGCTTGTAGGACGCAAGCAGCCCTTTCAGCTGATTCCAATGATCTTTGCACTCAGAGCACAGGTAATCGAGCATGGCGGGAGCACCCTTCACCACCGCCTTACAGGACCCTTCCTTGCAGTCAAGCACCCGAAGGGGGTTACGCTCAAGGCGAGATCTGCAATCGGGGCACAGCTGTTCCCGGTGTTTTTCCAGGTACCTCGTCAAATCCTCCCTGTGTTTACCCCTACACCCCGCGCACCCTATGGTGTTGATGAACAGTTGAGTGCCCGACAGGCCAAGTTCGTTTGCTATGTCCACGGCAAGCATGATCACTTCAACGTCGGAGTAAGGGGACGGGGATCCCAGAATCTCAGCACCGTACTGGTGGTGCTCCCTGTAGCGCCCCGCCTGGGGCTTTTCGTACCTGAACATGGGCCCTATGTAAAACAGTTTTTTGGGCAAACGACCGTGGCTCATTCCGTGTTCAAGAAACGCCCGAGCACAAGGCGCCGTACCCTCGGGTCGAAGAGTAAGATCCCGCCCGCCCTTGTCCTTGAACGTGTACATTTCCTTCTGCACAATGTCCGTCTCTTCACCCACTGTTCTGAGGAAGAGTTCGGAGTGCTCGAGGGTAGGTGTACGAATCTCCTCATGATTGTACTTCCTGGAAATACTCCGTAGCACGGCTTCCAGTTGCTGCCACCTGGAGGAATCAGGCGGCAGGATGTCAACGGTCCCTCGCGGTGCTTTTAACATGACACAACGCCCCTTGTCCATCCGTTCATCATAGGATACCACAAACGTCAGAAGAACGGATTAGATGCGCGTTCGTGCCTCACAGTGGTTAAGGACCCGTGACCTGGGTAAATCTTGGTTTGATCGGGAAGGGTCATGACAGCTTCTGAGATGCTGTGGAATAGTTTGGAGCTATCCCCACCGGGCAGATCTGTTCGTCCCACACCCTCTTTGAAGATCAAGTCGCCGGAAAAAAGATGACCGGGCGTGTACAGACAAATGCTTCCCGGTGAGTGACCGGGCGTGTGGACGATGCTTAACGAAAACGAACCACAAGTCAAGGTATCCCCGTCTTTAAGGGTCTTGACCTCAGTCAAAGAGGGGGTGTCCTCGGGCATGAACGGGCTCATCCATCCGGAATCCTCCAACAACCCCAAGTCCTCCTCCCCTATCCACAGAGGGACACCGGTGACTCGTTGCACCTTACCCGCTGCCAGCCAATGATCAAAGTGTCCGTGAGTCAAGACTGTGCCCCTAACTTGGCCTTTCAGCTCGGCAACTTTGTTGAGGATCTTGTCCCCATCGCCCCCGGGATCGATTATGAGGCAGTGAGGGGACCTGGGGTCCTTCACTATGTAACAATTGGTAGCCAAGGGACCAACGATCAGTCTTGTCACGTTCACATTTCTCACCTCTCAAAACTCCTTTTCGCTCGACAGAAGAATGGTGACAGGCCCATCGTTCACGAGAGAAACCTGCATGTCCGCGCCGAAAACCCCGGTTTCAACAACGAGCCCGCACTCCCTCAAGAGCAAAGCCGTCCTCTCCACGAGTTCTTCACCCCGCCTACCATCAGCTGCACGCTCAAAGCCGGGCCTCCTGCCTTTTCTGACATCGCCGTACAGCGTGAACTGAGAGACCACCATGACCTGGCCCCCAACATCCAACAAAGATTTCCTCATCTTACCGTCATCGCCGGGAAACACCCTCAAGTTGGCGATCTTGTTAGCCATGTACTCGGCATCCTCGTGGGTGTCGTCCTGCCCCACTGCCAACAGCACGAGGGCCCCGGGACCCGTGGAAGATTGTAGCTTGCCTCCAACATACACCTGTGTTTCTGTAACCCTTTGGTAAACCGCTCTCAATTACCCGCGCTCCTAACGACCTTTTCGGAAGGCCCGTGATACCCTCGTTACACCCCGGATCTGTCTCATAGTCGACAGTATATCCTCGAGTTCCTCCAAGTTGTGGATCTCAAACACTGTGGAAACGCTTGCCCCACCACCTGCCTGGCCCCTAGCCTGGGCTTTCAGTATGTTCGCCCCTTTGCCCGCGATGACAGCGGTGACATCCGCGAACAACCCTGGCCTGTCCAAACCCTCCACGGATATCTCCACGGGGTAGGAAGCTTGGGTTGCCTCTTCCCACGATGCTTCAATGAACCGCTCTTTGTCCGCGTACGTCTTCAAACTGGGACAATCAAGCCTGTGAACGGAAACCCCTCGACCCCGGGTGATGTAGCCTATGATAGCGTCTCCGGGCACGGGGTCACAACAACGAGCTAGCCTGACCAACAGATCTTTCATCCCTTTGATGATGACGGCCTCTTCCGGACCCCGGGGTTTCGGAGGCACGAATATGGGGACTTCCTCTTTTTCGGGCAGAAGGCTCGGTTTCACCCGGCTTGTCTCGTCCCTTATACGGGAAGCCACGTGAATGGGGCTGATGCCCCCGTAAGCTATGGCCGCGTAAAGACTATCGTCGTCCTGGAGCCCAAGTCTGGTGAGCACCGCCTCAAGGATGCCCGTACCCTCCAAATCTGTTGCCTGAAGCCCAAGCTTTTGAATCTCTTTGTCAAGGGTCGCCTTTGCCCGGTTTATGTCTTCCTCCCGCATTTGTCTTTTGAAGAACGACCGAATCTTGGACCGGGCCTGGGACGTTCGAACGATGTCCAGCCAGTCCCTGCTTGGACCTGAGGACTGCCGGTTCGTAAGGATCTGGACAATGTCCCCTGTGTTCAGGTTGCTGCTCAAAGGCACCATTTTGCCGTTGACTTTGGCACCCACACAGTGATGCCCTATGTCTGTGTGAATTTTGTAAGCGAAATCTATGGGTGTTGACCCCACAGGGAGATCGATGACGTCCCCTTTCGGGGTGAACACAAACACCTCATCGTTGAACACATCGAGCTTCAGGGCTTCCATGAACTCCCGGGCGTCCGTCATTTCCCTCTGCCACTCCACCAGCTGGCGCAACCAGGACATCTTTTGCTCGAAGGCCTCATCCCTTGCGCGCCCTTTCTCCTTGTACCGCCAATGGGCCGCGCTGCCGTACTCCGCGGTCCTGTCCATGTCCCTGGTCCTTATCTGGATCTCAAAAGGTTCCCCCAAGGGACCCACGACCGTAGTGTGAAGGGATTGATACCCGTTGGGTTTCGGCATAGCTATGTGGTCTTTGAAGCGACCGGGCATAGGTTTCCACAAAGTGTGACATATACCTAGGGCTTCGTAGCAGTCCGGAACCGAGTCGACGATGACCCTAACTGCCATGAGGTCGTACATTTCCGATAGTTCCTTGCCCTCGGTTATCATTTTCCTGTAAATGCTGTAAAGGTTCTTGGCCCTACCCAAAACCTCGCACGAGATGCCGGCTTCAGCCATCTTCTCCCGAAGCTTCGACATGACTGTGGCGGTTTCAGCTTCCCTAGCTGCCCGGGTCACAACTATGTCCCTGGAAAGGGCCAGGTACTCTTGGGGTTTTAAGTGTTTGAAGGACAGGTCCTCCAACTCCCATTTTAACCGCCATATACCTAGCCGATGGGCTAGGGGAGCGTAAATGTCGAGGGTCTCCTGCGCGGTCTGTTTCCTTTTCTCCTCGGGCAGAGCGCCCAAAGTGCGGAGGTTGTGCAGTCTGTCAGCGAGCCTGATGACCACAACGCGCCAGTCCTCAGCCATGGCCAAGAACATTTTTCTCAGGTTTGAAACCTGTTCCTCAACCCTTGAGCGAAACTCTATGCGGCTCAGTTTCGTGACCCCGTCCACCAGCCTGGCTATCTCATCGCCGAACCTGCTACGTATTTCGTCAAGCTTGACGTGCGTGTCCTCCACTACATCGTGGAGCAAAGCCGCCGTGAGAGTCTGCACGTCGCCCTCAAGCTCCGACAAAATGGTGGCAACAGCTACGGGATGCTCCACGAAGGGCTCGCCTGACAGGCGTGATTGACCCTCGTGGGCATCTACCGCAAACAAATACGCCCTTTCCACCAGTTCCCTGTCCTCCGGGGACAGGTAGGGCCCTATGTTGGGGTCAAGTTGGCTCGTGATCGAATGCACCACCCTTTGAGACACACCACCTCAGTCATCCAGTTTGATGACGGAAATCACTTCGTAGCCCCTTTGCTCAAGGCATGTTCGCCCGCCCATGTTTGTCAATTCTATGAGGAACAAGACAGCTTTGACAGTGCCCCCCAGTTTCTCAATCATATCGATGGTGGCCAAAATTGTACCCCCGGTGGCCAAAAGATCGTCCAGAACCAGGACCTTCTGACCGGGTTTAACCGCATCCGTGTGAATCTCCAGGACATCTTGACCATATTCAAGCTGGTACTGCCCCGTCAGAGTCTCGTAGGGAAGCTTGCCCTGCTTTCTTACAGGCGCGAAAGCCTTTTCGGTAGCGTACGCCAAGGCACTCCCTACTATAAAGCCGCGGGCTTCAGGGGCAACTATCACATCGTACTCCACACCGTTCGAGGCCTCTTTAAGGGCATCCACAGCTTCTTTGAAAGCTGGCCCCGAAGCCAACAACGTGGTTATGTCCTTGAAACTGACCCCTTCTACCGGAAAATCAGGGATAACCCTGAGCATCTTGGCAAGCCGCGTTGCCACATCGTCCTTCATGCGTCTGACCCCCCACTCATCTGCACACCCTCACCCTGACTTCTACCCGTCAATTCCTGCACCGTTCTCTCTAGGGTTGTGACCTTGTTCTGCTCAGAATCGAGCCTCTTTTGCATCTCTTTCAAGCTGTTTCTAACGGCCATGCTGCTGATCCACTGCCAGACAAACCCGGTGATGACTCCTAACGACAGGGAACCCACTACCACAAGAGCGAGGTTAAGCCGGAAAGACCAAGCTAGAAAAACGATATCCACCATCTGCGCGTTTTGAAGCGCAAACGTCACCACCCCTAGAAGCATAACGATGGCTACAATGATCATGCCTGTAACCCCTTTCCTGCCCGCTACGAGGGGATGTTGAGCTCCATGCCCGCGTCATCCAAAGGAAACTCGTAATCAGCCGGTGAAGGCGTCAGGTATCTATCAAACCACGCCCGAATGTACTCCAACCGCTCTATCCTGTTTGAAGGTCTCCCTGACCGGGACAATTCGTGGTTCTCTCCGGGAAATCTCACCATGACGGCTGTTTTCCCTGTCATCTTCAAGGCCACGAAGAACTCTTCCGCCTGCCCGACAGGACACCTTAGGTCTTCCTCCCCGTGAATTATCATAACCGGAGTGACCACGTTGCGCACGTACATAAGCGGGGACCTGTCTAGGTAAGCGGACGGGTTGTCCCAAGGATCCCCATCAAATTCAAACTGTCCGTTCCTGTAGGCCGCATCGCTCGTGCCGAACTGACTCATCCTGTTACAGGTGCTTCTCATGGTCACGGCCGCTTTGAACGTAGGAGTTTGAGTGATAATCCAGTTTGTCATGTAGCCCCCGTAGCTGCCGCCCAAAACACCGAGCCTGGCCTCGTCAACATAGGGCAAAGTCCTCGCGTACTCAACGACGGCCATCAGATCTCTGTAGTCTGCACCGCCCCAATCGTGGCGTGTTGCGGCCTCGAACTCCTGTCCGTAACCGGTGCTCCCCCTGGGGTTCGCGAAAACAATACCGTAACCTCGGGCTGCGAGAAACTGAAATTCATGGACGAACGTTAGGCCGTACGCGGTGTGGGGTCCTCCGTGAATCTGCAGCAAACAAGGGTACTTTTTACCCTCTTGCCACCCTACGGGTTTCATTATCCACCCGTGCACTTTGACACCCGGATCGCTTTCCACCTCAAACTCCTCGGGAATGCTCAGGTGAACCGAGGACAACAGCTCCTCGTTTACCCTGCTGATCCTCCTAACCTCAAACTCCTTTGAACCCAAAGGTGAGTCACTCCCAAGTCCTCCCCACGAAGAGAGATCCCGGCCCGCGATGAATATGTCCCCGATCAACTTCGGGCTCATAATGTGCAGGGCAAATGTGTCGCACGCCCCCGTACCCGACCACCCTGCGAGGATACCGTCGCCGGACAGAAGAGTTTTTACTTCCCCTGTCGCCACGGCAACTTTGTAAAGCCCGGTCCTGCCCCGCTCAAAGGCACTGAAACAAAGGTGAGCACTGTCCTCTGTCCACAAAGCGGGCCTACCGGGAGAACCACCCATATCCCCGCCTGCCGTGCCCCCCACGTGAAGGGAAGGGTCCGTCAAGAACTTGGGGGAACCGCCCTCTGCAGGCACGATGCACACTTTTGGCACCGTCGCCCCGTGCATGCTGTTGTCGTGACCGTAACACGCGATGTATTTTCCGTCCGGGGACCACGATAATCCCCCCAAGACCGCGTCGCTTGTCGTGACTTTGCGCATTTCTCCCCCGGAAGACGGCACTATGTAAATGTCTCGCACGGATCTCGTTTCGTAGTCCTCAAACCGGGATGAGGTGAACGCGATGAACCCGCCGCAAGGTGACCACACGGGTTCCCGACACGAGTACTCACCAAACGTGATCTGTTCGATGTCCATGGACTGTACATCGAGAATGAAAATTTGGGATCGCCCATCGGGGATGAAGCCCCTACCGTTCATCTTGTACTGCAATTTTGTGATAACCCGGGCGTGCCCTTTTTTCTCGTCCTTTTTGTCTTCGGATTCAAACGCGGAAAACGCTATTTTTCGCCCGCAAGGGGACCACACGGGCCCTCCCACACCAGCTTTTCGAAACGTGATCTGTCTAGCCTCACCACCGTCGAAAGACAAAAGCTGTATCTGAGCCCGTTCCCTACCCCTGTCGGACAGGAACGCCACGCACCGCCCGTCCGGAGACCAGCGGGGGGAAGAGTCCCCTTTGGGACCACTCGTCAACTGCCTGACGCCGCCACCTTCCGCAAGGTAGATAAACGTTCGGTACCTTTGTTCGCCGCCTTCCTCAACGATGGACCGAATCGTAAACAGAACCCTTTTTCCGTCGGGGGATACCTGTGGATCGGACACCCACTTCATGCTCAGCAGATCTTTGGAGGTTACCCGTCTCATACAGCATCTCCTTCCTCACGTACCTGTTCGTCTTTTCTACCTTTCAGCCTGGCCTTCACCAAATCCGACACCATCGAAAGCTCCTCACAACGCAAGATTACGGCCATCACTAGGTACGTGAGAGCCGAAACACCCATGACCAAAACCGATTTCAGCAGGTCAGCTCGAACACCGTAGTTCCCGTGCAAAAAGTCGAGACGGCTCGCAAGCCCGTAGGCGACCACACCCATGGCACCTGAAGCTGCAGCTATCTTGGAAAGCGACGGGATCAGTTCGTCAAACGGCACCTTTATCAATCGATTGAGCAAATACAAGCCTACCGTGGCACTACCGAAGTAAGCCGCGGTGTTGGCCCATGCAAGGCCCGTCAACCCCACAGGGCGTACCAGGATTACATCGAGCACAGTGTTCAAAAGCGCGGTTCCGATGGACAAGATCACGGGAATTCTCGTTTCCCTGGTGGCGTAAAACACGGCCACAACCACCTGCTGAGCTGCCATAGCCACAAGCGCCGGGGAGTAGGCGACCAAAGCCCTTGCCGTCATTACGGTTGCATCCTGTGTGAACGCACCACGCTGGTAAATGAGTCTGACTAAAGGCTTGGACAGCACGAGCAGACCAACGGTTGCGGGGATACATATGAATTCAACGTAACGCAATCCCAAAAGCGCGGTCTCCCTGAAACCACTTTCATCCTTGTTAGCCCACATCCTGGAAAGGGCGGGTAAAACAACCGTGACCACCGCGGTTACAAAAAGGCCCAAGGGCAACTGCCTGACCCTGTCCGCGTAACCCAAAACCGCTATGCTGCCCTCCGGAAAACCCGAGGCCAGGTATTTGTCAACCAGGGTGTACAGTTGGGAAAACAACGCCCCCACCGCAAGCGGCGCGGCCAAGATGAGAAGTTCCTTGGTGTTCTCGTCAAATTTGACGGAGATCTGAAACAAGCCCCTTTGTTTCTTGAGGGCTGGTAACGTACAGGCGAACGCGGTGAAGTATCCGAGCACTACACCCACGGCAAGCGCCATTATCCCCATCGTGGGGGCCAACAGGCTTACGCAAGCGATAATGACCAAATTTTGCAGAACAGGTGCTAAAGCGGGAACAGCGAATTCATCGTAAGTGTTCAACACGGCTTTTGAAAAGGCACTTAACAAAGGCACGACCATGACGGGTAGCAACATTCTCGTGAGGGTTACGGCGGTTTTAAGGCGTTCACCTTCGAAGCCAGGGGCCAACAGTTTCACCAACGCGGGGGCTGGGAAAACCGCGGATACGGAGATCAAGAGCACGGCGAACGACGTTAAGGTGACTGCCGTAGAGGCGAACGCCCTCGCCTCTTCCCGGCTCTTCCCCGCAGCCTGTCCAGCAAAAAGGGGCAAGAATGCCGTTGTGAGGGGACCAGATATCATGGCCACGGCTAAGGTCGAAATGGTGTTTGCAACGACGTACGCATCGGTCAAGCCCGTAGCCCCGTAGAAAAAGGCCACCAACTGTTCGCGGGCGAAACCCACAACCTTTGACAGGATGCTCAAAAACAGGACTATGAAAGTGGCTTGGGCAATGCGTCTTTTGGTCACCGTCATCCCTCAATTCCCACCAATTATAGCAGTGAAGCGTTTGCAGAAAACGTGGACTTCCGCTTCCTCGGGGTAGAAACGTTTCAGCGCGGCTCGTCCTCGGGAAGTTCCATGGACATGACATTACCCTGGGCCTGAACATACTTGGACTTCAAACCGACACTCGCGCCCACCCTTATCTCAACACCGTTGACAGTGACCACATCCTCGGAAACTCTTGCCGTGCCCTGAAGCGTGACAAAAGCATCCACCCTTTTGGGATCATCCATCCGCACCGCCACACCGCCCCCGAGGATCACCAGTTCTTGAGGCTCCGTACTTACGCTCTTCACCGTGCCGATGAGGGCGCCCGTCTTAAATTCAAACATCCTGTCACCGGTCTTCACCGCATCCGCGGTTGTACCCCTTATCCCCGTTATCACCACGGTGTACTCTATGGGTTGCTCCCTTGCTGCCACCTCATTCCTCAAATCCCTGCCAAACTTGGCCCAAGCGAACCACGCCACAAGCACGATAACCGCAGATACAATAACCACGTCGATGATGTTTACTTTTCCAAAGAGCTTGCCTTTTTTGTCGATCATGTCAACCAGCTCCACTTCCGCGCTCATCGTAACAAGGATACATCAGGGGGGAAAGGCCTGCAATCACCCCTACTTTACGAAACCCAACCCCTTGAAAATGTCCTGGGCTTCAGCAAAGGCCGCCACAGCTTTTTGCCGTTGGCCCGTGGCTGCAAAGAGCCTGCCTTGCAGGGATTTCACGTGGCCCATGTGGTACGCGTTCCGGCCCGACTCCTCGTAATGGTCTTGGGCTTGTTGCAGGAAATCTCCTGCGCTTTCTAGGTTCCTGCCTAGCATGATGTAAGCTTCGGCCATACCCAACAGACTCAAGACCTTTCCTTCCTTGGCCTCGTTCCCCGTATCCCCCTCTTCCTCTAAGGTTCGCTCCCAGACATCCAGGGCTTTTTGGTAAAGCCCCAGGGCTGCCTCCAGGTGGCTTTCGGAACAATCGGCATCGAGCCCTGCCAACACAACGCACAAGTCCCCGGTCGTAAGGGAAATGGTCGCCAAATCCTTGTAATCTTCCTTCTTGACGGCATCTGCCATGGCCTGCCAACCTATGGATAGACCCTCCTCCACATAAAGCAAGGCATTTTCCGTATCGAGTAGAGCAAGATCGCGCAAAACCCCTTGAAGTTTGGTCGCTGACAAAATCAACTGGCCGTGAGCTGAGAGAGCCCTCCACAACCGGATCTCCTCATCGTAGCAATCTTTCGCCTTGAGCAGATCGTCCTTCGTGCCCAAGGCGTGATAGGATGCCCCCAAACCTGACAGGGCAAGGGGGAGATTAACCTCATCGCCCACACCCCTGAGCAAGCTTGCTGCTTGATCAAACAGCGCAAGGGCCTTCATCACGCACCTTTGACCTTCAGAAAACCCTCTGTTGTACGCTTCCCAGCCCCTAACGATCAGATCCAACCACAGTGCGCTGTTGTCCCCGTCCATTTTGAAAACCCCTTTTCATCAGCCCTCGACGTACACGAAATCTATCGTATTTCTATTCCGACCTGCAACCTGCACCCTGTCCCCCGGTGCCAAAGAGTACGGGCCGGCCAATTGGCCCCCCTTGCACACAACCGCACTTTTTGACAGCAGCACTTTACCGTCGAAGCCTTCCCCTTCAAGCACCAGGGCGTACCCCTCAACCCTAACGATCGCTCCCGTCACCTGAAAGTCCTGCTGAGATTCCCTTTCACACCACAGAACCCGACCCTGCCCATCCCTAGCAAGGGTAACCCTATCACCTAGGGTGAGTTCTCCAATGCTGCCGCTCAAACGCAGGTTTCGATCGAAATACCAGGCGTCTTCAGAAGGCTCAAACCTGCGAAGGCCCCAGCCGGTCGAAAGACAGATACCCTCCGTCGTGTCGAGTATGTGCCCTGAGACAGTATCGTGGGTACGAACATTGTCTTGTATCTCAAGGTAACACACCTGTTCGCCCCGCCATGAAGCCACCACCTTGGCCCCGACCTCTAGGGATTCTCCGGGCAAAAGTCCCCCCACAAAAGCATCCCTACCAAGAGCCATGCCAACCACGGCTCCTCCCTCCGCAAAGTACATGAGTCCGCCCCTTTCACCCAGGTACCTTCCGTAGAGAACCCCGTCGGTTGCCTGGACCAATTCTGCCCACACAACCTTGCCCTTGTCTCTTCGAAGAAGCAATGTGTCCCCGGGGTTCAAGGAATCGGGGCTTAAGATATTCCCACCCCTAGGATCGTAAACCTTCACGCCGACAGGTAAAACGACGGGAACGTTCCCTCCGCTCGTAAGCAACAGGCCCTTGGGGGATGAAGCACCGGTGACGGTGGCAGGAAGAACCTCATCGAAACCTGTCCTGTCCTGTATCCATATGAAACGAACATCGTTTTCCCGGGGCCCCGCTGCAAGCAAAAGATCGCCTGGTTTTACATCGAAGAATTCCGTCCTCTTGCCGTTTACAAAGACTAGCGTGTCCACGTTGATGACAGGCCTCTCCCAACCGGGAGCCAACAGAAGGCCCGCACCCGTTGCTTTAACGAGGCGCCCTTGGGCAGAAAAGTCGGCCTTGTACACAAATTCGGCCCACGTCACGTGACCCTCAGAATCCACCCGGTACTTCAGCAGGGACCCCCGCGGAGCCTCGGAAACGGGGATCGTCCCCTTTGTCTTCGTGTCCACCACCTTCTCTTGTCCGGAGAACGGACGACGAAATTCCCCGTCCCTGAGAACAATCCCCAAAGAGCCCGCCTGTTCCACAAGATAGCCTTCCTGAAGGGATCCGCCCTTGGCCCTAGAGTGTATTTCCGCAAGGGTAATCTCCTGCGGGGAAGGCCCGTAAACAGTGATCACATCACCTTTGCCGAGATCGTCACCGGAGCAAAACCCTGTACCCTGGCGAAAAACTGTCCCTGGCCCCAGCGAGCAAGGCACCCAGCCCTCTCCGATCCAAAGATCGTTGCCTACCCTGTCCATGATGGGTCCGGCAGCGGTGAAGCGGCTGTTATCACCCTTGTAAGCGTCCTGTAAAGCTCCATCACCCTTAAACTCCAGGTACAAAGTGTCCCCGGGACGGATGCCCCTCAGCTTGGCCATAGTAAAAGGCCAGCCATCAAGACGTCCACCTTGCACGCCCACGTTACCGATCCTGCCATCGGGGTACCGAACCTCCAACGTCCCTTCTGCCAGGTCGCTCCCCAGCACGAGCACCTGGACCCCGGGGGACGCGTCCTGTTTGGAACTGGCCCTTTTCAACGCGAAAGAAATGTGGCTGGGGATTTCGGCCAACACGAGAACCTGCCGCTGTTGGGTGTGATACCCGTCCAGGGCTACCTCGATGACGTGAGATCCCGGAGCCAACTCAAGGGCCAAGGGGGCCGTCCCTTTCTTCTCCCCTCCCACAAGAACCGATGCTCCCGCAGGCGTCGTCTCCACCCGTAGGGTTCCGGTGAGCTCCTTCAACTCTATCTTGACGGGAGTGACGGAACCCGAGTCAATTTTCACCGAACACACGCCGTCTTCGTAGCCCGGCGCCCGAAGCACAATGCTCTTTTCCCCGGGGGACAGGGGGATCTCGAAGGGTGCTGTTCCCCTGTAAAGGCGGTCAACGTATACCTTGGCGCCGGGGACGTTGCTCTCTACGCTGAGCGTCCCCCCTTCCTGCAGGATGCAGATGACGAGCCCTCGCTCCCCGTACCCGTACACCAACACCTCATCGCCTAGGGAGACCGGGGCAGGGGACGGTTGTCCACCGTAAAGCACCAAAGCGTCTTCGACAATGTAGTTTTTGTCGTTAACCTGCATTGTTTCACCGATGCCCCTGACCTCTCCCCTTTCGCTAAAGGGGTTTTGCATCTTTACGACCTTACTCGCTTCCCCACCCGGTAAGAGCGTTACGGAAAAGGCACCCGGCTCCTCGGGGGAAACGGAAAAAGCATCGGGCCTGACGAACTTGCCACCTTCATCCCGAAACGTGCACCTTCGCCCCACGGGTATGGTCAAAAAAGGCGGGGTCGTGCACTCCACGGAGGGGGGACAGTAGGCCGTAAGGTCCTTGTCCGTCATTTGCACAACTACAACGGTTACATTCCGGGCCTTGGTTGCCTCCAGGTATTTGGTGCTCAGGTAAAACGAAGCTGCGCCCACCACGATCAGAACGATCCACAAGCCGGCGGAGGGCTTGCGCCGAGGTACCTTCTCCTTCATTTATCTTCCTCCGGTCACATTATGGGTCCCCTATCCTATCGGAAAAACCCCATCATTCGTTCAGGAGAGGGATCACCTGCTCACCAAGCCGGTAGTACAACCCCTTAACGTACGAAAGGGGGTCCGCTTTCTTCACATCGAGCTGCCCGTCAACCAGGATTCCTGCCTGTGCGTGAACCGCCACGATCTCCCCTAAGAACAGATCGTGGCTTCCCAGGGAGATTCGTGATTTGACCTTGCACTCGATGTTCACCGGAAATTCCCTTATGAGAGGTGCCCTCACTCGCTCCCCTCTCACTGCTGTTATGTTGGCACCGCTGAATTTGTCCTCGTTTCTCCCTGAGACGCTGCCGCAGTACTGGACTATCCCAGCTTGATCGGCTCGGGGCACGTTGACCACAAAGTCACCGTACCTTTGAACCAGCCCGAAGGAAAACCGTGTTGGCCTGATCCCAATGACTATGTGGGGTGGTTCAGAAGACGCAGTACCAACCCAAGCTAACGTGATAGCGTTTCGCTCTCCGTCAGCATCCCCGCACGTCACTACGACCACGGGCAGCGGGTACAACATAGCGGACGCGCTCAAAAGGCGTTTGTCAGGAACGCTTGCCACAAAAACACTCCTTTCCGAAAACCCTAGGCCTAGTTTCAACCCTCCTACGCAGAATTATCTACGCTTGCAAAAAAGAGTAAGCATCACGAACAGCGCACGAAGGGTAACCCACCGGGGATCAACCGAACCTGCAAGGGGTAGGACACTTCCACCACGTCACCGTCAACGTGGCATGGAAACCCCGGGGGGGCGTCTATCACGGCATGCTTGGCACAGGAAAGGGACACGCCCTCCCTCCCCACGTGTTTGCCAGAACGGACGGAGAAGAGAAGACTAACCAAAGCGAACCGGGGGACCCCCTCCAGTATCGCGATGTCCATTTCCCCGTCGTCCGACAAAGCCTGAGGGGAGACTCTCATGCCTCCGCCGAAGTTTCCGGAATTCGTTACGGCGAACAACCACACACCCTTGTGATGGCTCTGCACCGAATCCACCGTGATTGTCATATCCTGCGGACGGAACCGAAAAAGACCCCTGAACGCCTCTACCATGTAGCTCATTTTTCCGATTTTCTTCGTGGCAGAAGAGCAAACCCTCTTCACAACGTAAGCATCGTAACCGATGCCAACGGAATTGATCACGTTCCTCTTGAAACCGCCATTGTCTTTGACCTCAAGGACGTCCGCGTGCCAAAGACAAGGGGATGCCAGAGCTGCTACGGCTTCTCGCCAACCGGGGAAAAGACGGTTACCCCCCACAAAGTCATTACCCGTTCCCAGGGGTATGGAGGCAGCTGCTACACCCGGGACCCCCGACGCTAAAATTCCGTCGGCAACCTCACCCAAGGTGCCATCGCCCCCCATGGCAACGATAATCTTTGCACCCGAGTCGCATCTTTTCAAAGCTATGTCCCTGGCAGCCCCAGGTCCTTTCGTAACTACAACTTCGTAGTTTACCTTCCGCTCGTCCAAAAAAGCTTTGACGTCGTCAAGCACCCGCAGCGTTTTCCCGTGGCCCGCCACGGGGTTAACCACCACGCAAACATCAGGCCCCACCGTCTTTTCCCCCCCTTTGCCTAAACTACTCTGTGGTGGGCAGCCCGAAGGACCTGGCCCGCCCTTTTCCCTGTCACCTTGTTACAGGTAACAGCTACTTCACCGTTTACGATCACACAGTGAATGCCCACGGGCAAAGCCCACGGTTTCTCTATGTGGGCACCGGCAGCAACAGTGACGGAATCGAAAACGACCATGTCCGCCCAGTATCCCCGGGCAATGCGCCCCCGGTCGAGGATGTGACAGCGCCGGGCAGGCATCAGGGTCATCTTGTTCACAGCCGCTTCCAAAGTCAGGGCACCCTCATCCCTCACGTATTTTCCGAGCACCGTTGGGTATGTCCCGTAACCCCTTGGATGCACTGAGGAGTACTCCTGAGCTGCATCCCTTTCGGGATCGCTGGCGTTGGCGTCAGTCCCGATCATGACGAGAGGGTGCGATACGATCCGTCTCACATCGTCCTCGCTCATGATGCCCGCTACTTTAACCTTCAACTTGTTGTCAAGCAGCAGTTTGACGGTGGCCGCCGCAAGATCTAGCCCCATCGCGTCAGCTGCCTCGCTCATGTCAAGCCCCTGATACTCTTTTGTGTGTTCACAGTGCACGATTCCGTAGCGGTACAGCCTGGAGCCAACGTAACTTTCTGTGCCCAGCAGGTGTTCCCTAACACCAGCCAACGAACCTGGCGCCTCAAGGGCCTTCATGAGATCATCGGACCCCAGCCTGGCCAATTCCCTGGGCAACTGCGTCCTAAGAAGCAACACTTGCGCGTACGTGAACGGGTAGACGTCCGCCATAACGTCGATCCCCATATCCCGGGCTTTCTCTATGATGGCCAAAACCTCGTCCGCCCGCCCCCAATTGGGCTTCCCAACGACTTTCAAGTGAGCTATTTGGCCCCTTACGTGCGTCCTTCTGCTGAGCTCCACTACCTCGTCCACGGCCCAATCCACATTGGACCACTGATCTTGAATGTGGCTGGAGTGAAGGGCGTTGTACTCCCCTGCCACCCCCAAGATCTCTAGCAGTTCCCTGAAAGAACCGTAACAGCCCGGGGCGTACGCGCGCCCGGTTGTAACTCCGAAAGCCCCCTGCTCAAGGGCTTCTCGGGTGAGACGCTTCATGGCATCTATCTCATCGCCGGTAGGATAGCGTTTCTGATTCCCCAGCACACAACCGCGAATCGTACCTTGACCCACCAAAACCGCCTGGTTTGTTGCAGGTTTTTGCTGCTCCACATGATCCAGGAACTCTTCGAACGTGCGCCAAGGCACATCGTAACGACCGCGACTTCTTTCAACCATCTCTTGGCTGACCGGGGCCGCCGAGCCCCCGCACATTCCCGACACCTCTGTGGTTATGCCCTGAAGCAGCGACGAAGCGGCTTGGGGATACCGAGCGATGGCCCTATCTGTGTGCGAGTGTATGTCAACAAAACCCGGCGCCACGACTTTGCCCGACGCGTCCACAGTCTCTTTGCCGCTGAGGTTTCCTGCCCTGTCTATGGCGGCTATCTTGCCGTCCCTCACCCCGACATCAGCCAAGCATCCGGCTGCTCCTGTACCGTCGACCACCAGGCCGCCTTTAATGACCAGATCGAACATTTCCCCACCCCTATTCAAGTACTGTGGTTGTGCGGACCACACCGGCCCGTTTACCTCTTACGGTAATTACCGCTTCGGTGCCCTGCTTGCCCTTCAGGGTCCAGCGGATCACGGATCTTCTTGATCCCGAGGAACCGTAGGGCCTGGTGACCATGACTTTTCCAAACCCTACTCGACCATCCAGGTACCCTGCTTCCTTTTTGCCTTTTCCCACAACCTCCAAGCCCTGTCCAGAGATCTCCGCCTCCAAGGGGCTTTCGAGCCCGTTGTTTTTGGCCACGTGACTGCCGTAAGCGGGAAGATAGCCGGTGTTTGCAACCGTAACAGCCACCTGGTAGAGGTCTGCCCCCAGTTTCCTATGAGTCACTTCCTGCACTTCAAGCTTCGGCAAGACCCGGGCTGCCCTGAGAGCGAACGCAGCGTTCTTGTGACATTCCCCCTCCAGAAACTTGCAAGGTGCGTTTTGGAGCACGAACTTCGGGTACCAACCACCGATCTCAACTTGTCCCAGCTGGGGGTGTTCAAAAGGACGCCACATTTCAAACCCCTGTCCTGCTAACTCCCTGTCGTTCCAAGCTAGAAGCTTAAGAGCTTGCTCCTCCTGTTCCTTGAAACCACCCCTCGTGCGTCCCGCCCACTGGTCAATACCCGCCCTTTGGTACATGTTCCACGTCTCAACGGTGTACCCCAAGATCCCTCGGTGTTCGTACAGCCAATCATCGAAGGCCCCCTTCAGGTAGTTCTCGCCACCTCCGGAGTACTCCTCAAAACAGGGGATGCACGGATACCCTGTTTCCTCCGTCCCCATCTCTCCTATTTCAGTTAGAGCTTGAATGTCCCCGGAAGGACTCTGGGAGGCCGGGTGAGACCCAGGCACCCTGAGGATGACACCACCTGTAGTGTGGTAAGTGAACGCCAAGCATATGTTGGGGTGCTGGACAACAAACTCTGCGCAGGCCCTGCTTTCCGGCTCGGACAAGGGATAGGGGCCTGCCCCTCTTTGTTTAGAATCCAAAACCCACCCGTAAGGGAAGTTGCGGTTGAGATCCATCCCCCACTTGCTTGGAAGCGTTTTGATCTCCCCACCGTCGTACCCTTTGAGAAAACCCTCGGTGTAAACCCGGTAAAAAACACCGTCCTCCTCGTCGGGGGCACGCTTAACCATCAGGCGGGGATCCTTCGACGAGACCTTCCACTCACCGGTGGGGTCTTGGACCCTCATGGTCAAAATGTGCCCGTCACCGTCCACATCTGCCCCGTGAAGCCCATCCTTTTCCTCGGGGTCTGGGAACGGGTAAAAGCGTGGAACAGACCGCAAAGACCACGGGGTAGAGAGGTACAGCTCCGCCCCATCGGGGGACACCCTTGGCAACACGTAAACGGTGCTCCTGTCCAGGGTTCTCCTGATGGCACCGTCTTTTTCGTAACCCTCGAGCAGCTGTTTTATGATATACAGGGTAACCATAGAACCGGTGACTTCCCCCGCGTGGTGGTTACCGTCTATGTAAAACCCGGGCTTGTCCAAGTGGTGCCCTGTCCGTTTACAGGTAATCACCATGGCCCAAATCTCCCTGCCCTCGGGGCTTTTCCCGATAGATTCTAGCTGTGCAATCTCCGGATATTTCCCCGCCATATGTTTCAAGAATCCGGTGAGTTCGTCGAACCCATAGTAGTGATCAAACGTGAATTCGCTCAACAAGGATCACTCCCTTCATTCCTAATGTAGTGAAACAGAAACTGCTGGGCATACCCCGCGTAAGGCCCAAACTTACTGCTGCCCATGTCTTCTGCTTCCTCCGCGGTGCAAGGGCTTCCCTTGTAGTACCTGCCCATGGCTCGTCTCACCCAAACATCCACGGGGAATACCTCCAACCTGTGGTAGCCGTACAAGAGGACGCACGCGGACACCTTGTTCCCCACACCCTTCACCCTCATGAGTTCTCCTTTTGCCTCTTCAAGGGGCATGCAACTCACAGAATCCAGATCAAGATCCAGGGAAGTCACTTTGGCAGCCGCGTCCAACAGATATCCGGCCCGAAACCCGCACCCGCACCCTTTCAAACTCTCCATGCCCCCGGACAGGAGGCTTTGGGGGCTTGGAAACTGAAACTCGCCGAAACCGGCATCCTCACCAAAAACCTCACACAACCTCCCCACGTTCTTGGATATGGCAGGGATCGTCTTGTGGGAGGACAAAATGTACGAGGCCAAACACTCCCACAAATCCTGGGTCAGGATGCGTAACCCTCTCGCAAAGGTGATGGCCCGGCGCATGACAGGATCCTCGTCCGCAAGCTTTCTTTCAATGGCGGAAACATCATCTTGGACGGAAAAATATCTGAGGACAACTTGCCTGACGTTTTCTGCGTCGCACCCTTCCGGGAAACCCACTTTCAGAACACAAGGATCAACCTGACCCACAAACAAAGCGAAGGGACCTACCACTCCTTTGTAAGAAGGGGTGAGGCCCGTCCCCGGAAAAGGTGCTCTCACCCACCGGAAAGCCTGCCCACACTCTAGGGTTGCTCGAAGGTTAACCGGGGACGGGAACGAGACGTCGAAGCATTTCACGACGTTAACCTCCGGATCCGAAGGGGGGTAGTAGGGTTTCTATGCCCCCAGGCACATCCCAAAGCGTCCCTCGTCCGTCGGGCTCGCATCCGTTTCCCCTGTCTATGACGTGGTCTTCTACGAGAAAAGTCTTCATGCCCAAGCGTTTGGCCACCATATCCTCCTGCACATCGTTGCCCACCATCACACAAGAACAGGGGTCAAGGTTCAAAACCCGGACTATTTCCCGATAATACTCCAAGCTGGGTTTACACGCGTGCATGTTGTCCAATGTGGTGATGTACCTCCAAGGGAAACGATCGACCCCGCACCACCTCATTCGCTCCCTCACCGCTATTTCCGGAAACAAAGGATTTGTGGCCAACACAAGATCCCAACCTCTCTCAACGCACATTTCGACGATTTCCCCACTGTCCCTAGGTCTCGCGTGCTTTTTGAGGCCAGGAAATCTTTCCTCATAAAACTGCAGGAAGGTGGGCCAAACCGTGTCCCATTGGTGCCCCGTCATCGTTTCGAAGCTACGAGCAAACACTTCCCTGTTAGTCAAGTGCGGGTTCGTGTCTTTGACCATCGCCTCCGTGGACACCAAAATGGCCTCGGTGATCCTGTTGCCTTCGATCGTGCCTTCGAAGAACCTAGCTACCTCCCGAAGATAGTGCTCCAAGAAAAAATCCATGTCCACTGAAAGCAAGGTTCCATCGAGATCAAACAATACGGTCCTTTTCGAATCGATTACCATACAGAACCTCCTGGAAAATTGGGTAGGGGAACTTGGGGTTCCCCTCTCTGACAATCTTAACAGGGGCGCCGGTAAACCAGTTCCCCGTCTATGAACACTTTTTCAGCAACAGTCATCGTGTCGAAGGGGTTACCGCTCCAAATCACTACGTCGGCATCTTTTCCTTCTTCGATGCTGCCTACCCTGTCCGCTATGCCCAGTATTTCCGCGGGGTTGATGGTGATGGCGCGCATGGCTTCCTCAGGATCCAAACCTTCCCTCACCGCAATCCCGGTGTGAAGCGCAAGCCACCGGGTACCTGACGAAGAATCGCACTGGATGGCGATCTTGATGCCCGCTTTGGCCAGGATGCCCGGGTTTTGCAGCCTAACGTTCAACAGTTCCATCTTGCTTCGACCCAGAAGAAGCGGCCCCACGGTGCACGAAACGCCCTTGGAGGCGATTACATCGGCGATCAGGTGGCCTTCCGTAGCGTGTTCCAAAACGTAATCAACGTTGAATTCATCTAGGACCCTCATAGCTGTAAGGATATCATCGGCCCGGTGGGCGTGAATACGGGCTTTCATCTCCCGCCTGAGGACCTTGCCCAAGGCTTCCATCTTGAGATCTCTGTCGGGGGGCGTGCCGTTTTCTTTTTCCTTTGCCCTTTCGCACTTGTCCATGTAATTCTTCGCCTTTACCAGAGCCTCCCTGAGCACCGCGGCGTTGGCCATACGTGTTTTGGGTCCCCTCGATTGATACACCCTCTTCGGGTTCTCCCCCAAGGCCATCTTCATGGCTTCTGTATCGGGGATGACCATTTCCTCCGCGGTCTTGCCCCTCAGTTTCATGGCAAACCCGGTTCCCCCTATGATGTTTGCGCTGCCGGGGCCGGTGTACACCGTGGTAACCCCGCCTGTGAGAACATCGGGTATGGCGGGATCTTGGGGGTTGAGGGAGTCAATGCCCCTGAGGTGAGGGGTGACGGGATCCGATGTTTCATTGCCGTCAGCGTTTGCCTGCACCGACGGCTCTCCGAAAATGGCCAAGTGACTGTGGGAATCGATGAGCCCGGGCGTGACTATTTTACCGGTAGCGTCTATGACGGTCGCGCCTTCGGGAACGGATACATCCTTTCCACAAGCCTTTATCTTGCCATTTTCTATGAGGAGAACTCCTCTTTCCACCACACCTTTTGTGATTGTGTTGATCGTAGCGTTCACTATGGCTAGCATACGATACACTCCTTTCGTAATCTTACGGGAATCACGTAAGCTTTCTATTCTGGACACGAAACATCCTGCCTCAAAAGGGAAAAAGGGAGGGACAGTCGTGAAAGGAGCGAAACTCTCTCTCACCCCTCCTCCCCGGCAGGTTCCATGTGAACCACAACGTTGGCGTGAAGCGATGAGGAAATGGAGCGCTCAACTTCCGAGGCGATGAGGTGAGAATCGGAAAGGGATAGGTCGCCCCTGACGGTGATGTGCAACGAAACATATTTCAGCCCGCCGTAGTCGTGAACCAGAACGCAATGATGGCCTTTGACACCCGGGCATCTGTTCACCGCAGTACGAATGGTCTGGAGGATGGCCGGGGACGCCCCCTCACCAAGAAGGGACGAAGCTGCACCCATTCCCAGGTTCAACCCTGTGTAAAGGATCAGGGCGGAAATGCCCAGGCCCAAGACCGCATCCACCCACCCGAACCCGTGCTTCGACGCAACCATGGCGACGGCCACAAGCACCGACGCCACAGCATCCGTCCTGTGGTGCCACGCATCGCCTATGAGGGCGGGGGCGTCAGCCTTCTTACCCAAATACAGGGCAAACCTTGTCATCCACTCTTTTGCCAGCCCCGCTACCACCATAACCACGGCAACCGGCACATTGCCTTTGACCGAGGAACCGTGTAAAAGCCTGCCAAAGGACGACAGGCCGAACTGTACCCCTACGACGCCGAGCAAAAACCCTATGAACAGTGTGCTCAAGAACTCTGCCCGGCCGTGACCGAAAGGGTGCTCTTCGTCAGGAGGGGCCACAGATAACTTGAAGCCCACTAAAACCGCGACGGACGTCACAACGTCGGAAGCGGTGTGAGCTGCATCTGCCAGTAAAGAGATGCTACTCAGGGCGAGCCCCATAGCGATCTTAAGCATTGCGAGGACCAGGTTGCCCACGATGCTCACGCCCGCCTCCAAAAACGCGTACTGACCCCTAAGCACAGGATCGGACACTTCCGCTTCAGGGTCGGTTTGATCCGTGAAACGCTGTATGAGACGCTTGGTAATCAAGCAAAAACCCTCCCTACGAACCTTCGCCATCTTAACATTGCTTTATGACAGCTTAAGATACCCGTAGAACAGGGTCAAGTCCAAAATGTGCTGTAAAATGCCCACTGCCCTCCGATTGGCCCCATTAGTCAGC
>MTKW01002453.1_pt1 | contig 34940 bp, 36 predicted proteins | sample 1042761 | NCBI WGS metagenome assembly MTKW01 (sample SAMN06205366, study PRJNA360243) | anaerobic digester metagenome | biome: Wastewater treatment plant; feature: Anaerobic digester sludge; material: sludge; isolation source: anaerobic digester fed with sludge from wastewater treatment plant ...
CCAAGAGCTTAACTAAGCTCTTTTATAAATGTATTTTATTTAACTCTAGTAGTTGTATGAATTTAAAGGAGGATAAAAAGTGAATTTAGATTTTAAAATTATTGATGCTACAAATGAGATTATGAGACTACATAAGATAAAACCTAAAATTGGATTGGTATTAGGTTCCGGTTTAGGTGAGATTGCTGATGAATTGGAAGAAAGGGTAGTAATTCCTTATAAAAATATTTCAGGTTTCCCCTTATCAACAGTAGAGGGCCATAAAGGCAATTTGGTATTTGGTAAGTTATACAATAAATCCATAGTTGCTATGCAGGGAAGATTTCATTATTATGAGGGATATTCTATGGAAGAAGTAACTTTTCCTATTAGAATTATGGCAAAAATGGGTATAGAGAGTTTATTAGTGACTAATGCTGCAGGGGGAATTAATAAAGATTTTAATCCTGGGGATTTAATGCTTATTGAAGATATGATAAATTTACAAGGTAGTAATCCCCTAATCGGAATAAATTTGGAGGACTTTGGTGTAAGGTTTCCAGATTTATCTCATCCATTTAACAAAGAGATGAAAAAGATTATTATTGAAAGTGCAAAGGAAAATAATATCTCTTTACAAAGAGGTGTTTATGCAGCAGTATCTGGACCTAGCTTTGAAACTCCTGCTGAAGTAAAAATGTTAAGAAAATTAGGGGCAGATGCTGTAGGAATGTCTACTGTGCCTGAGGTGATAGTGGCAAGACATAGTGGTATAAAAGTATTAGGAATATCTTGTATAAGTAATATGGCAGCAGGAATTTTAGATGGTCCATTAAACCATGAAGAAGTAATTGAAACTACTAATAAAGTTAAAAAAGCATTTAAAAAGTTGATAAAGGAAACTATTAGAAATATCTAAATCTAAATCCTTTTATTTGCATAAGATTTTTTTAAAAAGAAACAATAATTATAACTAAACTTATGCTGAATAGGAGGAGAAAAATGAAAAGAAGGAAATTAACCATAATTTTTATTATATTCATAATGTCATTTTTAACAACGGGAATATGTGTCCATGGGGAAAGTATACCTATTGAATCTAAATCGGCAATATTAATTAATGGAAATACTGGTGAGATTTTATTTGAACATAATAAGGATGAAAAGTTACCACCAGCTAGTATTACCAAGATAATGACTATGCTACTTACTATGGAGGCAATTGAAAATGGTAAGATAGATTTAAATGATGAGGTGGTAATCAGTCAGAATGCTTCAAAAATAGGCGGTACTCAGCTATATATGGAACCCGGAGAAACTAAGACTGTTGAAGAATTATTAATAGGGGTAGCTGTGGAATCAGCCAATGATGCTGCTTTTGCCCTAGGAGAATATATCGGGGGAACGATAGAATCTTTTATAATATTAATGAATGATAGGGCTAAAGAGTTAGGAATGACTAATACCCAGTTTAAAAATCCCCACGGTTTGCCAGTAGAAGGTCATTACACTACTGCCCATGATATTGCAATAATGTCAAGGGAATTAGTTAAATATGAAGAAATCCATAAATATTTAACTATGTGGATGGTGGATATTAAAGTAGGTAAAAATAATGATAGGGTTAGAACATTAGCAAATACTAATAAGCTTTTAAAAAGCTATGATGGTTTGGATGGAATAAAAACTGGATATACCGACGAGGCTAAACATTGTTTATCTGCAACAGCCAAAAAAGGTAATCTTAGACTTATCAGTGTAGTATTAAGTGCTGAAAATTCTCAAATTCGCTTTGATGAGGCAGCGAAATTACTTGATTATGGATTTGCTAATTATGATGGTGTATGTGTGGCCGAAAGAGGAGAAGAAATACAGGAAGTTATTATTGAAAAAGGTTTATTAGAAAAAATGAGTGTTATAACAGAAGAAGCCCTATATGTTATGGTTAAAAAGGGAGAGGATAGTGAAATAGAAAAAAAAGTAGTATTAGATGGAATCTTTACTGCACCTATTGAAAGAGGTCAAAAATTAGGTGAATTAATTGCCTATAGTGGTGATAAGGAAATAGGTAGAGTCAATTTAATAGCAAAGGATAAAGTGGAAGAATCTAATTTGATGACTATGTTAAAGAAAATATTAAAAAGATGGGTAGAACCAAAAAGAGAATAGTTAATGCTATTCTTTTTTATTTAGTAGGAAATACCTGCTTTTATACTAAATAAAAATAGGAATTATAGGAGAATCACCCCTGCTGATTTAAGAAAGGTGCTCATGGGGTACTTTTTTATATAATTGTTTATCATATTTTTGCAATACTTGTATTATTAAGTTTTTAGTAATATAATAATTTTCATAAGAAAAACAGGGGGATACTAATAGATGAAAAATAATCATTTTATATTTTCCGGTCATGATACTATAGAACTAGCCAATAAATTTGGAACACCTCTATATGTTATGAGTGAAGATATTATTAGAAAAAATGCCAATGTTATTGTAGATTCTTTTAAAAAACAAGGAATAGATTTTGAAGTAGTATATGCTGGCAAGGCTTTATTAAATACGGCAATATGTTGTATTATTAAAGATTTAGGTCTAGGATTAGATGTTGTTTCAGGTGGTGAGCTATATACTGCAAAAAAGGCATCTTTTCCAATGGACAAAATATTTTTTCATGGTAATAATAAGTCAATTGAGGAACTGATAATGGCTATTGAATTAGGTGTAGGAAGAATTGTGATAGATAATGAATATGAATTAGAACTTTTAAATAGACTTTCTATTGAAAGAAAGAAAAAGTCTAAAGTTTTATTCAGAATTACACCAGGTGTAGAAGCTCATACCCATAAGTATATTCAAACGGGACAGGAGGATTCAAAATTTGGTATACCTATAGGGGAAGCTGAAGAAATAATTTTAAAAGCCTATAAGATGGATGGAATATCAGTTATGGGATTACATTGCCATATAGGGTCACAGATTTTAGAAGACAGACCTTACAAAGTTGTTTCTGATATAATGATGGGCCTAATTAAAAGGATAAATGAAAAACATAGGATAAAGATTCATGAACTAAACTTAGGGGGTGGGTTTGGGATAAATTATTCCGAAGAAAAATCTTTAATAAATATGGATGAAATGATCAATAAGATTTCAACTTTAGTAAAGAGAGTATCTAAGGAAAATAATTTGGAAATTCCTAAAATTATTATAGAGCCAGGAAGATATATAGTAGGAAATGCTGGAATTACATTATATGAGATTGGAGCTATTAAGAATATTCCAGGTATAAGAAAGTATGTAAGTATAAATGGTGGCATGACAGATAATCCAAGAATAGCCCTATATGGTGCAAAATATAATGCATATTTAGCAAATAAGATGAATCAGAATAATAAAGAGATAGTGTCTATTGCTGGAAGGTGTTGTGAATCTGGTGATATGTTAATATGGGATATCTCCTTACCCCATTGTGAGGCTGGTGATATTTTAGCAGTATTAAATACAGGAGCATATAATTACTCAATGTCTAGTAATTACAATAGAATTCCTAGGCCCCCTATGATTTTACTGATGGAGGATCGGGCAGAAGTAATTATTGAGGGGGAAACCCTTGATGATATTGTAAGGAATGATAAAATTCCAAGTTGGTTAAATAATTAGATAATGGATGGGGCCTTATAAATAAGAGCTTTCTAATTTCTTAATAAAAAAGATTAAAATTACTTAAATTTTTGCGTGCGATTATCTGCACGCTTTTATTGTTCACATAAATATGATAAAATTCAAAATGAATAGGATTAGGATAGCTTAAGTTTTTAGCTATCTATTTTCCTTAAATATGGAGGAAGACTATGTTAAAATTAAACTTTCCAGATATATTATATACATTACCAGCTATATTAATAGCCCTTACCTTTCATGAATTTAGTCATGGATTTGCAGCATATATTTTAGGAGATAATACGGCAAAAGAACAGGGAAGGTTATCTCTAAACCCTATTAAGCATATTGATCCTATTGGATTTTTTGCATTATTATTTTTTAGATTTGGTTGGGCAAAACCAGTACCCTATAATCCTTTATATTTTAAAAATCGAAAATTAGGAACATTTATTGTTGCCTTTGCGGGACCATTTTCTAATTTATTATTAGCATTTTTATCCATTTCATTAATTTTGATAATAAGACCTCAAAATATGATTATATATAATATAATAAATTTATTAGTATTTTATAATATTATATTTGCCATTTTTAATTTAATACCCATACCACCTTTAGACGGTTCAAAATTAATTGCCAGTATATTGCCAAATAAACAGGAAAGATTATTTTGGGAATATGAAAGATTTGGCTACCCAATTTTATTAATATTGATTGTTACTGGATTATTAAGCAAGATAATCTCACCTCTAATTCAGATAGTATTAAATAAATTGTTATTATTAGCAAACTTTTTTTTCGGAGGCTTATAATGGTATATCAAATAACAATAGATTCCTTTCAAGGTCCTTTAGATTTATTACTCCATTTAATTGAAAAAAACAAGTTGGATATATATGATATCCCAATTTCTAAAATTACAGATCAATATATGGAGTATATAAAACAATGGAAGGAGTTAAATTTAGATGTGACTAGTGAATTTTTAGTAATGGCCTCCACATTGCTAGAAATAAAGTCTAGAGAGCTTTTACCTAAAAAAAATATGGCAGAAGAGCAGGAGGAAGAAGGAGATCCAAGGCAGGAATTAATAGAGAAATTAATCGAATATAGGAAATATAAAAATATTAGTCAATATTTAAAAAATCAAGAAAACATAGAAAGAAAAGTGCTATATAAAGACCCAGAATATTTTCCGGAATTTGAAGAAATTAATAAAAAAATTGATATAGAATTAGATTTACTATGTATGGCATTTAAAAATATATTATTAAAACAGGATTTACTGAATAAAGATGTTGAATTATTTCATGAAATTGAATTAGAAACATATACAGTACAAGAAAAAATGCAGACTTTACTTGAACAAATCAATCAATATAAGTCAATAAATTTTAGTACATTGTTTACCTATTGTAATTCAAAAAATGAACTAATAACTACATTTCTTGCTATATTAGAATTGGCAAAGTTAAAAAGTATTAAAATAATGCAAAATAGTTTATTTGGTGACTTTATTATATATAAAATCAAAAATGGGGGAGCATAAGAATTGGAGACAAAGGAGAAGATGGGAATAATAGAAGGCCTTCTTTTTGCTGCAGGAGAAGCCCTATCTATTAAGGAAATTGCATCTATTATTAAAGAAGATATAATTGAAACTGAAAAGATACTAAGTGAAATGAAAGATCTATTTGATTATTATAGAAGGGGAATACAAATAAAAAAGATAGAGGATAAGTATCAACTAGCAACTCGAAGTGAACACTATGAATATATAAAACAGATTATGGTTAATAAAGATAGAAGTGGACTTTCTAAAGCTGCCTTGGAAACTTTAGCTATAATTGCATATAAACAACCAGTAACAAGAATGGAAATCGAAAGCTTAAGGGGAGTAAAAAGCGAAGGCTCCATACAAAGACTTCTTGATAGGTCTCTAATCAAAGTAACAGGTAGGCTTAATAGTCCTGGGAAACCAATGGTTTATGCTACAACAGAGGAGTTTTTAAAATATATTGGCATAGAATCCCTTGATAAATTACCGGATATAGATAATTTACAAATAGATAAAAAAAGCAAAGAAAATATTGAGGAACAAATTAATATTGATGAACAAATAAAAAGCAGTAGCATCTAATTTTTTTGCATATGAACAGCTAGTAATCAGCTGTTTTTTTCATGGGTATAAATTTTTCCTATTATAGGTAAAATTTAGATATAACTAAATTTAATTAGATGAAAAGAGTGTTAAATAGTGATTTGGGGAGTATTAGTTTTAATTATATTTTTTTTATTATATAAAATGCCATTAAAATTTAAAATATATTATAAGTATAATGGTACTCTCAATAAGCTGGATATAATAATTTATACTTTTTACGGACTGATTAAATATGATATAGATATACCTTCCTTAAAGGTTAAATTAAGTGGAAAATCAAAAAAAGGAAAGAGAAAGGGTCTAGGTCTAAATTATTTAGGTCATTTATTTATTAATGAATTTATATTAGATATAAAGTTTGATTCCAGTGATGCTGCAATTACCGGAATTATAGCTGGAGTATTATACTTTATAGAAAGAAACATTTTTCTTATATTTCAAAAATGCAAGAAAGTTGAAAATTATCAAGTTAAAATACAACCCATGTTTAAACAGGAAAACATGATTGATATTAATTTTTCTTGCATATTTCATTTTAAAATAGGTCAAATTATATATGAAAGAATAAAAATTATATTGTTTCAAAATTTAAAAGGTAGGTGAACATTTTCATGGAAGGACATCCAATAGAAGGCCTAATGAAGACAGCTATGGAAAGTATTAAGGAAATGGTGGATGTAAATACAATAGTAGGGGATGCAGTAGAAACACCTGATGGTTCCGTTATTATACCTATTTCAAAGGTTGGTTTTGGATTTGCTTCAGGGGGTGGAGAATATGAACAAATGTATAAGAAGGGTAGAGATGTAAATACTTTACAAAATGAATTACCTTTTGCTGGTGGTGCTGGTGCTGGGGTATCTATCCAACCTGTTGCTTTTATGGTAGTTGGTCAAGGTCAAATAAGATTATTACCTGTAAATCAAAACTCTATGGTTGAAAGGATTATCGATTTAGCTCCTCAAATAATGACTGAACTTCAGAATATGGTTAACCAAATAACCCAAAAAAACAGCAATAAGAATCAACAAGGTTTCAATTCAGAACAGAGCTCCACCTAATAATTTAGACTAAAAAATATGGGCGAATGCGCCCTTTTTAGTTTATATATTTAAGAAGGTGAAAAACATTGAAAAGGGAAATGTTTAAAGTCTTTATTCTATTAATAATGACTACTTTCACATTTACTAATTTAGCAATTGCTACAATTCCACCAGAGGTAACTGCAGTATCGGCCATAGTATTAGACCAAAAAACTGGTAGAATATTATATTCAAAAAATATTAATGAAAAAAGACCTATGGCTAGTACTACTAAAATAATGACTGCAATAGTTGCCCTTGAGAATGGTGATATGAATGATTATATAAAAGTTAGTAAAAAAGCTTCAGAGATAGGGGGATCTTCTATTTGGCTGGAAGAAAATGAAGAGCTTACTTTAGAAGAGCTACTATATGGTCTTATGCTAAAATCCGGGAATGATGCATCTTATGCAATAGGTGAACATATTGGAGAAGGTAGAATTGATAAGTTTATTGATATGATGAATAAGAAGGCAATGGAGCTAGATGCCTTTGATACTTCTTTTAAAAATACTCATGGATTAGATAGTGAAGACCATTATACAACAGCATATGACTTAGCAAGGATCTCAGCCTACGGAATGAATAAGGATGGTTTTAGAACTATTGTTTCTACAAAAGAAAAAAATATCTCCTGGTCTACTTCCCAATGGGATAGAAAATTGAAAAACACAAATAAAATGCTTTGGACATATGATGGAAGTAATGGTATAAAAACAGGTTTTACAAATAAAGCAGGGAGATGTCTTGTTTCCTCTGCTAAAAAAAATGATTTGGAATTGATTTCTGTGGTTCTGCATTCTAATGATATATGGTCAGATTCAAAAACTATATTAGATTATGCCTATGATAATTACCATCCATTATTAATTGTTAAAAAGGATGAATTTATTAAGAGCATCCAAGTTATTAATGGTATAAAAGACCATGCTAATGCTTATTGTAAAGAGGAAATTATTTTACCAGTAAATAGTAATGAAAAAGATAAGGTGAAAATAGAATATTGTATACCTGATAAAATACAAGCTCCAACAATAAAGGAACAAATTGTGGGGGATATAAAAGTATATATAGGAGATAGCTTAATTGTTCAAAAAGATGTATATATAAAAGAAAGCATAAGGAAAAAGTCTCCAAATATATTCTTTAGGAAATTTTTAAAGTATTGGAAGAATGTTAGTTAAAAAAGATATCCTGTTATTAAAGGTCAAAATATTATCATTGGATAATATTTTGACCTTTTTAAAAGAGAGTAATATCCTTTATTGATAATAATAAATTTGATAAAATATAAAGGGTCATAAGATTTAATAACATGGGAAAGAGGGAATTATCATGATAAAATTTTTAAAAATGAAGGAAAAGGATATTGGAGATGTTTTATGTTTTCTAAAAGACAATGATATATATAAAAAGGATATTGAAAAGCAATTTCCATTTACATTTATCATTAAAAGGGAAGAAAGTATTCTGGGTTTAGGGTCTTTTAGCTTTATTAATAATAAAGCCATAATAAAAAACATCTTTGTGAAAGAAAATTATAGAAAAATGGGGTTAGGGGAAAGCTTGCTACGAACTATATTATATTTCTTATACATTAGTGGCACTAAGATAGTATATTATTTAGAGGATGATACTAATATTTATAATTATTTGAGTAAATTTGGATTTTCTAAATCAGATGTAAATGGCCTATATATAGATATAGAAAAGTTTTTTTCCCAACCCTGTAGGGGAAAGTAAGGAGAAGAAATGAAGAATATTTTAATTAATAATATGACTGATTTTGTTAAATTTATAATTAGTGACAAAGTTAAACCTGGAGATTTTGTTATAGATGGAACAGCAGGAAATGGGCATGATACTTTATTTCTAGCTAATCTTGTATCTGATAGTGGTAGAGTTTATAGCTTTGATATACAATCGGAAGCTATATCTAGCACTAAAGCTAAATTAGAAAAAGAAAATCTACTAGGGAGAGTCCAAATAATACTAGATAGTCATGAGCATATTTCCAAGTATATAAAAGATAATGTGAAGGCAGCAATGTTTAATTTAGGTTATCTTCCTGGTGGTAATCATCATATTACAACTATGGGAGAAAGCACTTTACAAGCTTTAGAACAGATATTAAAAATACTGTTGCCAGGTGGTATTATAAGTATTTGTGCATATTCTGGTCATTTTGAAGGTAAGAAGGAATTAGAACAGGTACTTTCATTTGTAAAGGGGTTAAGTAATAGAAATTATAGTGTAATTAAAATGGATTACATTAATAAAAGAAATGACCCACCTAATATAATATTAATAGAAAAAATTAATTAAATTGATAAATGAAAATTTAATTGCAATAATATTTAGAATTTACAAAAAATAACCATAGATAGCAAGAAATGAAGGATTTCATGCTATAATTATAGAAGTATAATATATTGAATTTAACAAAAGGAGGGGGAAAACTTGAATAAGAAAGTTTCTACCAAGGTCATTGTCAACAAGGCATGGTGTAAGGGGTGTGGTATATGCGTTGCTTTTTGTCCTACTAATGTATTAGAAATTAAGGATGGAAAGGTAGAAATTGTTAATCCTGAAGCTTGTACTCGTTGTGGCTTATGTGAATTACGTTGTCCAGATTTTGCAATTTATTTAGGGGGAGAAGAAGATGAAAAATAATGTGTTTTTAATGCAAGGAAATGAGGCATGTATCTATGGTGCTATAGATGCAGGAATGCGTTTTTTCGCAGGCTATCCTATAACACCATCTACTGAATTAGCTGAAGTTTCTGCTCAAGAATTGCCTAAGGTTGGTGGTAAATTTATTCAGATGGAAGATGAAATTGCAAGTATGGCTGCAACTATAGGGGCATCACTAGCAGGACTAAAATCTATGACAGCAACAAGTGGTCCAGGATTTTCTCTAAAGCAAGAAAATCTAGGATTTGCTTGTATGACGGAAATACCTTGCGTTGTAGTAAATGTTCAAAGGGGTGGGCCTAGCACCGGATTGCCTACTGCTCCAGCACAAGGGGAAGTTATGCAGTCAAGATGGGGTACCCATGGTGACCATCCTATAATTGTTATTTCGCCATCCTCAGTTATGGAAGCATATATGTTTGCGGTAAAGGCCTTTAATCTATCTGAGAAATATCGTACACCCGTAGTTCTACTAATGGATGAAGTAGTGGCACATATGAGAGAAAAAATAGAAATACCAGATAAGTCTTCACTAGAAATAATAAATAGAAAAAAACCTGTGGTTGATAAGGATAAATATTTACCCTATGAAGATACAGAAGATTTAATACCTCCAATGGCTAACTTTGGAGAAGGCTATAGATTTCATGTGACTGGATTAACCCATGATGAGACAGGTTTCCCTAGTACTAATCCTGCAAATGCTAGTAAGCAAATTAATAGATTATTAAATAAAATTGAAATGCACAAAGAAGATATTATTGAATTTGATGAATATCTAACTGAAGATGCTGAAATTATTTTGGTATCCTTTGGAGCAGTGGCAAGATCAGCCAAAAGTGCTGTTAAAGAAGCTAGAAGTCAAGGTAAAAAAGTAGGCTTATTTAGACCAATGACAATTTGGCCCTTCCCTGAGGAAAGGTTGAAAGAACTTGGCAAGAAAGCTAAACATTTTATTGTAGCTGAAATGAATATGGGTCAGCTAGTATTGGAAGTAGAACGAATTATTAAATCCGATGCAGTTGTCCACTTATTAGGCAAAGCTAATGGAGAAATTATCACTCCTGATGAAATTATGGATAAAATAAAGGAGGTTGAGAATATTGGCTAGTAATTTAGTAGAGAAGTATTATAGAATGGATAAATTGCCTCATATTTGGTGTGCCGGATGTACCCACGGAACCTCTATGAATGCTGTTGTTAGAGCCATTGATAAGCTTGGCTATAACCAAGATGAGGTATGTATTGTTTCGGGTATAGGATGTTCTTCTAGGGCTACCGGCTATATGGATTTTAATACATTGCATACAACCCATGGGAGGGCATTAGCTTTTGCTACAGGTATTAAGATGGCTAATCCAAAATTAAAGGTTATAGTTATAACAGGAGATGGTGATGCTACGGCTATAGGCGGAAATCACTTTATTCATGCCTGCAGAAGAAATATTGATATTACTACAATTGTGTTTAATAATAATATTTACGGCATGACCGGCGGACAATATTCTCCTACTACGCCAACTTCTTCATTAGGTACAACTGCACCCTATGGAAACATAGACCCTGTATTTAATATTTGTAATGTTGCAGCAGCAGCAGGTGCCACTTATGTAGCCAGGGGTACAGCATATCATACCCAGGCTTTAATTAATTCTATAGTCAAAGGTTTAGAAAATAAAGGTTTCTCAGTTATTGAAGCAGTAAGTGATTGTCCTACTTATTTTGGTAGAAGGAATAAAATAGGGGATGCTGTGGAAATGATGAAGAGATTAAAAGAATTATCTGTAAATGTAAAGGCAGCAGAAAAGTTACCTCCAGAAAAACTTGAAGGAAAGATTATTATTGGTGAAATAAAAAATGAAACTCGTCCTGAATACACTGATGAATACCAAAACCTTATTGATAGATTAAAAGAGGAGGAAAAGTAATGAAATATAAAGAAATCCGTTTAAGTGGTTCGGGTGGTCAGGGAATAATCTTAATGGGAATTATTCTAGCGGAAGCTGCTATAATGAATGGTGATAATGCTATACAATCCCAATCATACGGTCCAGAGGCTCGGGGTGGGGCTAGTAGGGCAGAGGTTATTATAAGTGAAGGAGAAATTGATTTTCCTAAGGTTAGAAAGCCAGATATTCTTTTGTCATTAACCCAGGAAGCTTTTAATAAGTATATCGTAGATTTAAAAGATGGCGGCATTGTGATTGCAGATGATAAGGTTAAGATAGAGGATTCAGATAAGTTTCAGTTGTATCAAGTTCCTATTATGTCCACCACTAATGATGTTTTGAAAAAACCTATGGTTGCCAATATAGTAGCCCTAGGAGCTTTCAATAAAATCACAAAGCTAGTAGATGAAGAAATGCTAAGGAAAGCAATTCTTAATAGGGTACCAAAGGGTACGGAAGATTTAAATATAAAGGCTTTTAACATGGGAATAGGTCTAGTATAATTGAGTTTTTAACTGAAATAATATATAGGAAGTTGTATTAAGGCAATCTCTATTTAATATTTATCTTATGCAATTTTCTATTTTAAAGGAGATAAGTCTGTGACAGAAAAAAACATAAAAAAATATAAAAGTGATGTTAATGTAATGGAAAAAATAAAACTTAAATATTATAGATTAAGCAAAAGTCAAAAAATGATTGCTAATTATATATTAAATCATTATGATAAGGTAGCATTTATGACTGCTTCAATACTTGGGGAGGCTGTAAATGTTAGCGAATCTACTGTAGTCAGGTTTGCTAATGCTCTTGGTTATAGTGGTTATCCTAAATTACAAAAAGCATTACAAGAACTAATAAAAACTAAGTTAACTACTGTACAAAGATTAGAGATATCAAATAGGCAAATCACTCAAGAGTCTATTATTGAAGATGTTATAAAATCTGATATAGACAATATTCAAGCTATAATAAATGAGCTGGATAGAGAAGAATTTTCAAAGATAGCAGAAGTTATTAATAGGGCAAGGAATATTTATATAATTGGATTTAGAACTTCAACAATTTTAGCAGAATTTCTTGGTTTTTATTTAAATTTAATATTAGATAATGTAAGGGTCGTGAGACATGGTGTAAGTGATATCTATGAACAACTTATACATATCACAAAGGAGGACATTATAATCGGAATTAGTTTTCCAAGATATTCCAGTAAGACAACACAGATATTAAAATTTGTAAAGGAAAAAGATGCCAAGATAATAGCTATAACTGATAGTGATTTGTCTCCTTTAATTGAATTATCTGACTATAAATTGATTGCACGAAGTAATATGGTGTCTTTCGTGGATTCTCTTGTTGTACCTTTAAGCCTTATGAATGCCTTAATTGTTTCAATTGGTATGGGTAAAAGGGAATATATAACAAAGAAGTTTGAGGACCTAGAAAGCATTTGGGAACGTTATGAAATATATACTAATAAGGTAGAATAATATCCTATGGCTTTAAAGCCATAGGATTATTATTTTTTTTCATGATATAATTGTTATATAATTATTCAGGAGGTTACATATGACAAGATTATTCATAATTAGACATGGAGAAACCTTATGGAATAGGGAAAAAAGAGCTCAAGGAATACAAAACATTGCTTTAACTGAAAATGGTAAATTACAGGGGAAGTATTTAGCAGAGAGATTAGCAAAGGAAAAAATAGATTATATTTATTCCAGTGATTTATCAAGGGCATATAAAACTGCTAAAATTATAGGTGATAATATTAATAAACCTGTTCTTATTTTACCGGAACTTCGTGAGATGGATTTTGGGTTATGGGAAGGACTAACAATTGATGATATTAAATTAAAATTTCGGGATCATTATAATTCATGGGAAAATTCTCCCCATACTGTTCAAATTCCTCAGGCTGAAACATTAATACAGGTGCAGGAAAGGGCTATGAAATCTATTATGAATATTATTAATAAACATAAAAATAAAAATATAGTATTAGTTTCCCATGGTGTTACTATAAAAACAATTATTTTAGGTTTGTTAGATATAGATTTAAGTAATTATAGAAAAATAAGACAAGATAATACTGCAGTAAATATTATTGATTATAGAGAAGATCATTGGGTGCTAACCCAATTAAATGATACATGTCACTTAGCAAATATTAAATAATTTGGAGTATTGATATGAAGGATAAAGTAGTGATTATAGGTGGAGGCCCATCGGGAATGATAGCTGCTGGGTATGCAGCTTCTAGGAATAAAGATGTTCATCTTTATGAAAAAAATGAGAGATTAGGTAAAAAACTTTTTATAACTGGTAAGGGAAGATGTAATTTTACAAATGCCTCAGATATTGAAATTATTATTGAAAATATAAAAAGAAATCCCTATTTTTTATATAGTTCCCTTTATAGTTTTACAAACACTGATTTAATTAATTTTTTTAGTAATCTAGGAGTAAAATCAAAAATAGAAAGGGGAAATAGGGTATTTCCTGAATCTGATAAATCTAGTGATATAATTAAAGCCTTATGCAGGTTTATGGAGGAAAATAAGGCTAATATTCACTTAAATAGAAATATTAAAAATATTTTAATAGATAAAGAAAAAAGTATAAAGGGAATAATTCTTTCTACAGGAGAAAGGATAAAGGCTGATAAGGTTATAATAGCAACAGGAGGCCTTTCTTACCCAAAAACAGGTTCAACTGGTGAGGGTTTAAATATGGTTAAAGAATTAGGCCATAATATAATTAGACCTTTTCCTTCGCTAGTACCTATTGTGGTTAATAAATCTTGGATTAGAGAATTACAGGGCTTATCTTTGAAAAATGTAGAAGTAGCTTTGTTTAAAAAGAATGTTCTAGTAAAGAAAGAATTTGGGGAAATGATATTTACTCATTATGGAATATCTGGTCCAACAATTCTTAAATTAAGTGCTGATATGATACCCCCTTATAATCAATATTCTATTTCTATAAATTTAAAGCCTGCCCTTACTGAAGGACAGCTAGATTTAAGATTACAAAGGGACTTTGCCAAGAATATTAGAAGGCAATTTAAAAACTCACTAAAAGATTTATTGCCCAGCAAATTAATACCCGTAATAATAAACCTCTCAAATATTAATGAAAATAAGTTTGTCCACCAAATAACAAAAGAAGAAAGGCTAAATCTGGTTAAACTAATTCAAAATTTATATTTTACAGTTGACGATCTAAGACCCATAGAAGAAGCTATAATTACATCTGGTGGAGTAGACACTAGGGAGATTAATCCATCTACAATGGAATCTAAAATTATTAAAGGTTTATTTTTTGCAGGAGAGATAATAGATGTAGATGCCCTTACAGGTGGGTATAATCTTCAAATAGCTTTTTCAACTGGCTATATAGCAGGAATGAATTGTTAATAAATTTGTATTAAATTAGGCTTTTTTGCATATCATAAACTTGATAAAATAGTGGTAGGAGTATAGTAATGGTTTGTTTTATTAAAAGAATATTAAATAAAATCCAATCTATCAATAATATAGATAATATTATATTTAAGGCTTGTATATTGGGAATATCTCTAATAGTTTGTATTCAAATTTTCCTTGCTAATAATGCAGTAAAATCAATTATAGGTTCCAATAATAGCAATATAATTCCAATGGAAGTAAGTGATATTAATAATCCAAGGGGTTGGGTGGAAATTAAAATAGATAAATTTGACCGCTATAAAAATCTACCAATATTAAAAAATGGTGAAATAACAGAAGATTATATTATAAATGATGATATATTAAAAATTGTAGTCTTTAATGGAGATGTTATAGAAGCATATGGATTAAATTATAATGAAGGAATTAATATTCAAGTTTATGATACTAGTGATAATATTATATCCCCTGAAAAAGGTGAAAAATTTAAAATTAATAATAATATACTTTATTTATTTCAAACTATTATTAATCAATCATTAGAAGTAGATGGATAGATAAAAAGAGTTGAGTTATACAAAATATTGACTTATAATATAAAATAAGGTTTAGTGATAGCAAGCTTAGCTTGCTCTTTTTATGAATTAAAAGATTTGTAAAAATACTTTTTAGGCAAATATTGTATTGCAAAAACTATATATATTGCCTTGATAGCTAAATTAAAATAGTAGGAGGTTATTTATTGAAAAATGATAATACAAATTGCAATAGATGGTCCAGCTGGTGCTGGTAAAAGTACAATAGCAAAATTATTAGCGGAAAATTTGGGAATTACATACCTTGATACTGGTGCAATGTATAGGGCCTTAACTTGGAAAGTTCTAAAGGAAGCCATAGATTTAAATGATGAAAAATTAATTATATCTACTGCAAAAAATATAACAATCGAAATAAACCAAAAAAGCGTTTTTATTGATAACCAGGATATTACGGAAGCAATTAGGGAGCCGATAATTAGCCAAAATGTTTCTCAGGTAGCCCAGATTGCTGAGGTAAGAGAAATAATGGTGAAATTACAAAGGAAAATCGGTGAGGAAAAAAGCATAGTAATGGACGGAAGGGATATTGGCACCCATGTTCTTCCAGATGCAAATTATAAGTTTTTTTTAACAGCCACTGTAGATGAAAGGGCAAGAAGAAGAGCATTAGAATTAAATTTAAAAGGATTCCCTTCAGATATTGAGGAAATAAAGAAAGAAATTATAAGGCGGGACAATATTGACACCACGAGAAAGGCTTCCCCCTTAAAACCAGCAGCAGATGCTAAGATTATTGATACAACTAATTTAACAATCGATGAAATTATAGACCAACTTATTAATATTATTTCAAAGGGGGAATAAGTTTGTTATATAGTTTAGCAAAAGGCCTATTTAAAATAATATTGATATTATTATATAAAATAAATATAGAAGGGGAAGAAAACATTCCCCAAGAAAATGGTATAGTTGTATGTTCTAACCACTATCATTGGCTTGATCCTATTGTTGTTGCATGCTTTCTTAATAGGAAGGTTCATTTTATGGCAAAAAAGGAATTATTTAATAATAAGTTTTTTGGGGGATTATTAAAGAAAGTTCATGCTTTTCCTGTAAATAGGGGTGCTGCAGATATTACGGCCATAAAAACTGCTTTAAGAATTGTTAAATCCCAAAAGGTTTTAGGGATTTTCCCAGAAGGAACAAGGGTAAAAACTGGAGAAATAGGCAATGTAGAGCCAGGTATAGCAATGATTGCTATAAAAGGGCAAGTTCAAGTCCTACCAATAGGAATTAGTGGGGATTATAAATTTACAAGAAAGCTATATATCAATATTGGACAACCAATTAGTTTAGAGAAATATTATAATAAAAAAATCAATGTTGAAGAACTTGGAGTAATTAGTTATTCCATAATGTCAGAGGTAAGAAAATTAATAAGGAATTAATATATAAAGCAGTTTATGGGAGTGTATTTTATGGAAATCTATTTAGCAAAAAGTGCTGGGTATTGTTATGGGGTTCAAAATGCAATTAATATGGTAGAGAAATCAATAAGAGATTCTAAGATAAATATATATACTCTTGGCCATATAATACACAATAGACAGGTTATTGAAAAACTTGAAAGCCAAGGAGTTTATTCTATAGATAAAATAGAAGATATTAATGATGGTACAATTATAATAAGATCCCATGGGGTACAACCAAATATATATGAAAAAGTATCTGAAAAAAACTTAGTATTAGTAGATGCCACCTGCCCTTATGTGAAAAATATTCAAAAAAAGGTAGAAAGATATTATCAAGATAATTACCAAATAATTATAATTGGAGATGAAGAACACCCTGAAGTAATAGGGGTAAATGGGTGGTGTAATAATTCTGCAATAATATTAAATGATATTGAGCAAGTAAAAAAAATTCCTAACTATAAGAAAATATGCATAGTTGCACAGACCACTATAGTTCTTGAGAAGTTTTTAGAAATTGTTTCTCGTATAGTTTCAAAAGCTAAAGAAATTATAATTTTTAATACTATTTGTGATGCCACTAAAAATAGACAAGATGAGGCAGCTAATTTAGCGAAAAAAGTTGATGTTATGATTGTTATCGGGGGATATCATAGTTCAAATACACAAAAACTTGTAAGTATAAGTAAAGAATATTGTAAAAATGTCTTTCATGTTGAAACATATAGGGATTTACCTATAGTAGAATTAATAAAATACAATAAAATAGGAATTACAGCTGGAGCATCAACTCCCAACTGGATAATCAAGGAGGTAATTAGTAAAATGGAAAATGAATTTAACAAAGAAGAAATTATGCCGATGGATTTCGAAAAATCCATAGAAGAATCTATGGTAAAAATTAAACCAGGAGATATTGTATTTGGAGAAGTAATATCAATATCGGAAGAAGATATAATTGTAAATATAGGATATAAATCCGATGGTAAGATAATAAAAAGTGAATTTACTATGGATAAGGATAGTGATTTAAAAGATTTAATTCAAATAGGTGATAAAATAGAGTTGGAGGTTTTATCATTAAATGATGGTGAAGGATATGTAGCTTTATCTAAAAAAAGAGTAGATGATAAAAAGGCAACTAAAAGGCTAAATGAAATATTTGAAAATCAAGAAATTATTAGCGGTAAAATAAAGAAAAGTATTAAAGGTGGCTTCATAGTTGATATAGGTATTAAAGATGTTTTTATGCCAATATCCCATTATCATATTAGGTTTATTAAAGACCCTGAATCAGTTGTAGGACAAAGTGTTAAGGGTATAATAATAGAGTATAATCCTGAAAGAAATAAAATTATATTTTCTCAAAAAATTGTACTGGAAAGGGAAATTAGTGAAAAGAAGGAAAAGATATTTAATTCCATTGAAGTGGGAGATAAAATATCAGGTAAGGTTAAAAGTATCGTGAAATTTGGTGCTTTTATCGATTTAGGTGGAATTGATGGCATGATACATGTATCTGATTTATCCTGGCAAAGGGTGAATCACCCTGAGGATGTACTTTCGATAGGCGATACTATTGAAGCTATGGTGATGGAAGTTGATAAGGAAAAAGAAAGAATAAAACTTAGTTTGAAACATCTTGTGGAGAATCCATGGGAAAAGGTATTTAAATTATATTCAATTGGAGATAAGGTGAATGTTAAAATAGTAAAAACAACTTCTTTTGGTGCATTTGCTGAAATTATCAAAGGAGTAGAAGGTCTTATCCATAAATCACAAATATCCTTTGAAAATATAGATAATGTAGAAGAACATCTATCAATAGGCCAGGAAGTTGAAACTGAAATAATAGATATGGATAAAGAAAAGAAAAAAATAGGGCTAAGCATGATATCTTTCCAAGATAAACCTATAAAAAAGATAGAATTAAATGAAACAGTATATAAAGAAGACGATGATTTAACTCTAGGGGATGTATTTGGAAAGCTATTTAAGTAAGATAGCAAAAAAATTAGTATATTTATAATATAAATGGAAAATATATTAATAACCTCACATAATAAAATTGAGACTTTTATTTTTGGTGATATGCTAATTTTGCGTATCACTATTTTTCTTTACAATTTATAAAGGAGGAAGAATTTTGGAAAAAACATTGATAATTATAAAACCTGATGGTGTTAAAAGAAAACTTGCAGGAAAAATTATAGGGATGATTGAGGATAAGGGATATACTATTGAGGAAATTAAAATGAAAAGATTATCTAGGGAAGAATTGTCTATACATTATGAAGCCCATAAAGATAAAAAATTTTATCCAGAACTATTAGATTATATGAGCTCTGGTAAAAGTATTATAATGGTGGTTAGTGGAGTAAATGTTATTAAGGGGATGAGGAAATTAATTGGCTCAACAGATCCTTTAGAAGCAGAATTAGGTTCCATAAGGGGGAAATATGGAAATAATAAAACCTTTAATATAATCCACGGATCTGACTCTATAGAAAGCTCACAAAAGGAAATAGGGTTGTTTTTTAAGGACAAAAAATAGGCATAAATTAAAATTATCAGATAAAGGAGAAAAAAGTGGAAGTAATAGAAGTGTTGGAGAAACTATGTAACTTATCAGGGGTTTCAGGAGGGGAAGTCAATGTAGCAAACTATGTTGGAGAATTATTAAATAAGATTTTTGATAAAGTAACAAAGGACAGATTAGGTAATATTATAGCCTTCAAAAAAGGTAAAGGTGGGGTAGAAAATAAGAAGATTATGATAGCTGCTCATATGGATGAGATAGGATTAATGGTGAAGGGTATAAACAAAGAAGGGTTTTTACATTTCATAAAAATAGGGGGAATAGATGTTAGGACATTATTAGCTCAAGAAGTTATTGTTCACGGTAAAAAGGATATATTGGGAATAATAGGAGCTAAACCGCCCCACTTACAAAAAAGTGATGAGCACAAAAAGTCTATAAGAATAGAAGACTTATATATTGATGTGGGTTTAACAGAAAATCAGGTTAAGAAATATATTAATATAGGTGATTTTATTACTATTAATAGAAAGTTTGTACACTTAGCCGGAAATAATGTTGCTGGAAAAGCACTAGATAATCGTGCAGGTATTGCAACAATGATACAATGCATGAATTATTTAAAAGAATTACAACATGATTTAGATATATATTTTGTAGCCACTGTTCAAGAGGAGGTTGGATTAAGAGGAGCAATAACAAGTACCTATAACATAATTCCTGATATAGGAATAGCTATAGATGTAGGGCATGGCAAAACCCCAGATATATCCGAGGAAGATACAATTGAGTTAGGCAAAGGTCCTGGAATTGCTTTGGGGGCAAATATCCATCCTAAGATTTATAAAAAATTAGTTGAAATTGCAGAAAAAAATAACATTCCCTATCAGTTGGAAGTAAATCCAAGTTCTTCCGGAACTGATGCCTGGGCTATGCAGGTAACTCGTAGTGGTGTACCAACAGGACTTCTATCAATACCTTTAAGATATATGCATACTTCTGTTGAGATGCTAAATATAAAAGATTTATTATTTACAAGTAAGTTATTAGCTCTTTTTATAGAAGGCTTAAGAGGAATGGATTTGGAGGAGTGGCTATGCTTTTAAAGAAACTTACTGAAACTATAGGTGTATCTGGCGGAGAACAGAAAGTACGTAATATGATTATTGAGGAAATATCAAAAAAAGCCGACCATATATACATAGATAAAATAGGGAATATAATAGCTTATAATAGTGGAATAAAAAACCCTAATAAAAGAGTAATGCTTTGTGCACATATGGATGAGGTTGGACTTATAGTAAGTAATATTGATAAGTATGGCCTTATAAAATTTAAATCTGTAGGTGGATTAGATCCTAGAATATTGCTCTCTAAGGTAGTTTTAATTGGGGACAATTTAGTAACTGGTGTAATAGGAACAAAGGCAGTTCATCTATTAGAGGAGGAAGAAAAGAATAAATCGTTAAAAATTAAGGATTTATATATAGATATAGGTACTTCCACTAAAGAAGAAACTGAAAGGCTAATTAAGATAGGTGACTATATTGGGTTTAACACTAAATATGAAAAACTCGGTACCAATCTTATTAAGGCAAAAGCATTAGACGATAGGGTAGGTTGTGCTATATTAATTAATATGCTGGATAGGAGGTATGATTTTTCTCTTTATACTGTTTTTACGGTACAGGAGGAAATTGGATTAAGGGGTGCTAAAGTTGCTGCCTTTAATGTTAATCCAGATATTGGGTTGGTAATTGAAGGGACTACTTGTTCAGACGTTCCAGGTACTGCACCTAGTGAATATGCAACAATATTGGGAAATGGTCCTGCAATATCTATAATGGACTCTGCTTCTTATTCTGATAAGGGTATAGCTAAGGCCTTGTATAGAATAGGTATTGATAACAATATACCAGTCCAATGGAAAAAAACAACATTTGGAGGCAATGAATCAGGAGTTATACATTTAACTAAGGAAGGAATTAGAACAGGGGCCATATCTATACCTTGTAGATATATCCATTCTCCAGTTTCTGTAATGGATAGAAATGATTTTTTAAACTGTATTAAGTTGGTAGAGTTATTTCTAGAAAATATTGAAAGGAAGACACTTTATGAATAATGAGAAGGCTTTGCTATTAAGAGAATTATTAAATGCATTTGGTCCCTCAGGTAACGAAGAAAATATTAGTATGTTAATTGAGGATAATATAAAAGCTTATGTAGACAATTTATATAGGGATGTTATGGGAAATCTTATTGCATATAAAAAGGGAATTGGGAAGAAAATTATGATTTCAGCCCATATGGATGAAATAGGTCTAATTATAACCCACATAGACCAAGAGGGATATCTAAGGTTTTCAAATATTGGAGGAGTATCCGCTGATTTAATACAGGGACAAAGGGTGGTATTTAAAAATGGAATAATAGGAGTTATTTTCAGTGAATCATTAGATAAAGATGAAAAAGTAAGTATGGGAAATTTATTCATAGATATAGGTGTAAATAATAAAGAGGATGCGGCAAAAATAGTATCAATAGGTGATGTTGGAACTTTATACGGACCCTTAGTTATAAATAACCATAGAGGTTTCTCTAAAGCAATGGACAATAGGATAGGCTGCTATATTTTAATAGAGGTATTAAAGAGAATAAATAAATATAAAAATGAACTTTATTTTGTTTTTACTGTTCAGGAAGAATTAGGCAAAAGGGGTGCTCAAATATCAACTTATAGTATTAATCCTGATATGGGTATAGTTGTTGATGTTACAAAAACTGGGGATACACCTAAGGTAAAGACAATGGCTATATCATTAGGTAAAGGACCGGGAATTAAAGTTTTTGATTCATCTATAATAACCCATCCTAAGGTAAAAGAACTATTAACTACAGTGGCGGAGGAATCTAATATTCCCTATCAACTGGAAGTTTTAGAAGAGGGAGGAACAGATGCAGGCGCTATTTACTTAACTAGAGGTGGAATTCCCACTGGAGTATTATCTATACCCACAAGATATATACATAGTTCTGGTGAAATGGTTGATCTTAATGATGTAGAAAATGCTATAAGATTACTTTTGAAGGTTTTAGAAGAAGAAATTATCTAAAAGAAAATATTGTTATGAAAAAATGCAAAAAAATGGAGCTGGCAAGAGGACTTGAACCCCCAACCTGCTGATTACAAGTCAGCTGCTCTACCAATTGAGCTATGCCAGCAAATGATGGTGCCCAGAGGCGGAATCGAACCACCGACACGAGGATTTTCAGTCCTCTGCTCTACCGACTGAGCTATCTGGGCAATATGGTGGGCCTTCAGGGACTCGAACCCCGGACCGACCGGTTATGAGCCGGTTGCTCTAACCAGCTGAGCTAAAGGCCCTACTTGATGGTCGAGGTGGAGGGATTCGAACCCCCGGCCCCATGGTCCCAAACCATGTGCGCTACCAAACTGCGCTACACCTCGCCATAACGACAATTTATAATATACATTATAAAAGTATAAATGTCAATTAAATAATTAAAATAAAATTATTTCCTCTCTATTAAAAGGTAATTATATACAAATATAGAATATAACACTAAAAAGGGCGATTAATAAGGGGGAATGGATATGGAACTAAAAAAATATAGTATATCTGAAGCTTCAAAAATTATTGGCTATAAAAGTCATGTTTTACGTTACTATGAAAGTGAATTTAAAATAAAAGTTCCACGCAATAAATCAAATCATAGATATTATACCATAAAGGAAATAGAAACTTTTCAAAACATTAAGTCATTACAAGAAAGAGGCCTTACAAATAATCAAATAAAGCAAATTCTTAATTCTCAGGAAATCATCAGTGAGGATATAATAACAGAAGATGAAACGGCAATCACCTTATCGAAAAACAATTCATATTATAAAGATAACCAAAGTCTATCATTATCTATAAAGGATATTAAAGAAAATATAGTTGATGAAATAAGTAGCTTAAAAGATAATTTTGAACAATCCCAGGAGAGGGTTTTAAAGGAGATTAGCTCCTTAAGAAGGGAGCTTGTAGAAAAGGATCAAGATATTATTTTATGTGAAAATGCCAAGTTAAAAATGAAAGTTAAACAAAAAAGCTATGAAATAGCAGAATTAAAGGAACAACTTAATAGAGAAAGAAACAGAAAAAAACCATTTTTCAAAAGAATTTTTAATTAATAAAAGGTTAGATAGATATATTAAATATATTATAATAATGCCTTATTATTTTATAGAAATTCAAGTATATTTTAACTTGAATTTTTTTATATAAATATGTCGAATAAGCTATGGAATTATTTAAATATTTTAAAATAAAGCTATAATTGTATAGATTAGTAAAAAAATAAAATATTTTGTTATATTTTATATATTACCCAGTAAATAAATTAATCCTTGCATTAAAAATAAATATAAATATAATTATTTTATGGTATAGTAGATTACTAATAAACTTAGAATATCCTTATAAGGAGGACCAGCATATGAATAATAATAAAAATAAATCATATAAAATTATCACTTATGGTTGTCAAATGAATGAAAATGATTCGGAAAAATTATCAGGTATGTTAAATATATTAGGATATTATCCTATAGAGGACGAAAAAAGGGCTGATATTGTTATATTTAATACCTGTAGCGTGAGGGAAAATGCTGATGTAAAAGTCTTTGGAAATTTAGGAAACTTTAAACCACTAAAGAAAAAGAACCCTAATATGATTTTAGCCGTATGTGGGTGTATGATGCAACAAGAATCAATAGTCAATAAAATTATGGAGAAGTATAAACATGTAGATTTAGTATTTGGTACCCATAATATTCATAAATTTCCTGAACTATTAGCTAATGCACAACAATCACCAAGAATTGTTGTAGATGTCTGGGAAAATGGAGGGGAAATTATTGAAGCTATACCAATAGAAAGAAAATATAAACATAAAGGTTTTATTACTATTATGTATGGATGTAATAATTTTTGCAGTTATTGTATTGTTCCTTATACAAGGGGGAGAGAAAGAAGTAGAGAACCGGAAAATATAATTAGTGAAGCAAAGAAATTAGCTGAGGATGGATGTAAGGAAATTACCTTGCTAGGTCAAAATGTAAATTCCTACGGGAAAACTCTTAAGGAGCCTATAAGCTTTGCAGATCTTTTAATTAGACTTAATGAAATAAAGGGAATTGAAAGAATTAGATTTATGACATCCCACCCTAAAGACCTTTCAGATGATTTAATACAGGTAATAAAAAATTATGATAAGGTCTGTGAGCATATACATTTACCTTTTCAGGCGGGAAGCAATAATATTTTAAAAAAGATGAACAGAAGATATACTAAGGAGGATTATCTAGATTTAATAAAAAAAATAAAAGAAGATATTCCTAATATATCCATAACCACAGATATCATAGTAGGTTTCCCTGGAGAAACAGAAAAAGATTTTGAAGATACTTTAGAGATTGTAGAAAAATCAAGATTTGATTCAGCTTTTACATTTCTTTATTCAATTAGGGAAGGTACACCTGCAGCACAGATGGAGAATCAAATACCAGATGAAATAAAACATAAAAGGTTTCAGAAATTACTTAAAAAGCAACATAGCATAAGTAAAAGTGAAAACTTATTATTAGAAGGTAAGACCCTTGAAGTATTAGTAGATGGTGAAAGTAAAAATGATCCTGATAAAATGAGTGGCAGAACAAGAACAAATAAATTAGTAAATTTTATTGGTGATAAATCTGCAACTGGGGAATTAATTCAGGTTAAAATAACAAAAGCCCATACATGGAGTTTAAATGGCATACAGATTGGTTATGCAGAGTGATATAATATTAAAATAGGTATGGTTAAATTGTAAAAATAATCTTCTTATTATATTATAATAAGAAGATTATACTTTAAGGAGGAATACATTGTCAAAATTAACTCCAATGATGCAACAATATTTAGAAATCCATAGTCAAGTAAAGGATGCCATTCTTTTTTTCAGATTGGGAGATTTTTATGAAATGTTTTTTGATGATGCTATATTAGCTTCCAAGGAATTAGAAATAACTCTAACAGGTAGGGATTGCGGATTAGAAGAAAGGGCACCTATGTGTGGTGTACCCTATCATTCTGCACATAATTATATTGCTAAATTAATTGAGAAGGGTTATAAAGTTGCAATATGTGAACAGGTTGAAGACCCTTCTGAAGCAAAAGGAATCGTGCGTAGGGAAATTACTAGAATTATATCTCCTGGTACAATTACTGATGAACAAATGCTAGAAGAAAATAAAAATAACTATTTACTATCAATATATTCAGAAGAAGGGAATTATGGATTAGCTATTACCGATGTTTCTACAGGAGAATTTATGGTTAGCGAAATTAAGAATTCAAATGGAGTAGATGCCTTAATTAATGAAATAGGCAAGTTGAATCCCGCTGAAATAATTGCTAATAACAATTTATATAAAGATAAGCAAATTAAAGAATTAATAGAAAGTAAATTTGATATTTTAATAAGTCCTTATCCAAATAAATATTTTAATTATAATAATGCTGAAAATAAAATAAAAATACATTTTAAAGTTTATTCTTTAAATGCCATTGATTTAGATAATTATCCATATACAGTTAGAGCAGCTGGTGCATTACTAGAGTATTTAGAGGAAACTCAGAAGAATGCCCTTAGCCATATAAACCATATTACTAGATATGATGTGGAAGAATATATGTTATTAGATATTACTACAAGAAGAAATTTAGAATTAACTGAAACAATTAGAAGTAAAGAAAAAAAGGGCAGTCTATTATGGGTGTTAGATAAAACATTAACTTCAATGGGGGGACGATTGCTTAGACAATGGGTGGAACAACCTCTATTAAAAGAAAATGAAATAAAAAATAGATTGGATAGTGTAGAAGAGATAGTAAACAATTTAGAATTGAAAAATGATATTAATAGTTTGTTAAAAAAAGTATATGATATTCAAAGGATTATTACTAGAATCTCATATGGAAATGCTAATGGGAGGGACCTTTTAGCTTTAAAACAATCAATAGAAATTCTTCCTGAACTGAAAAAACTTTTAAAACAATGTAAGAGTCCTTTATTGCACAATATATATAAGGATTTAGATACATTAGAGGATGTATACTTTATAATTAATAGTGGGATAAGTAATGAGCCTCCGATTACCATTAGAGAGGGCAATATTATAAAGGATGGATATAATGAAAAGGTTGATGAATATAGAGCTGCTACAAAGTTAGGAAAAGATTGGATTGCAGATTTGCAATTTAAGGAAAGGGAGAAAACAGGCATAAAGAATTTAAAAGTAGGGTTTAATAAAGTTTTTGGATATTATTTAGATGTGACCAAAAGCAATATCCACTTAGTTCCGGATTATTTTATTAGAAAGCAAACTTTGGTAAACTCTGAACGGTATTTTACACCAGAATTGAAGGAATTAGAATCTAAAATACTGGAGGCTCAAGAAAAATTAACTAATTTAGAATATCAACTCTTCCAGGAAATTAGAGAAAAAATATTGATGGAGATAAGCCGTATTCAATCAGTAGCAAAATTTATAGCTATTTTAGACGCCCTATGGTCTTTTGCTCATGTATCCTATCAAAATCACTATGTCAAACCTGAAATTAACCTTACTAGTAAAATTTATATAGATCAAGGTAGGCATCCTGTGGTGGAGAAAATGATGGGTTATAATGAATTTGTATCAAATAGTACAAAATTAGATTCTAATGATAATCGTATTATGATTATTACTGGCCCCAATATGTCAGGTAAGTCTACTTATATGAGACAGGTAGCTCTAATTGTACTATTAGCTCAAATAGGATGTTTTGTTCCAGCAGACAGGGCAAGCATTGGTATTGTGGATAGAATTTTTACTAGAGTTGGTGCTTCAGATGATTTATCTTCTGGGCAAAGTACATTTATGGTGGAAATGAGCGAACTTTCAAATATATTAAAAAATGCCACATCAGATAGTCTAGTTATATTAGATGAAATTGGAAGGGGAACCAGTACCTTTGATGGACTTAGTATAGCTTGGGCTGTAATTGAATATATAGGTGACACTGAGGAAATTGGATGTAAAACCTTATTTGCCACCCATTACCATGAGCTAACAGTATTGGAGGATTATATAAAGGGTATAAAAAACTATTCTATAAAAGTAAAGGAATTTGAAGATAATATAATTTTTTTAAGGGAGATTATGCCGGGAAGTGCAGATCAAAGTTATGGGATAGAAGTGGCTAAACTAGCTGGCTTACCTGATAAAGTGATATTACGTTCTAAGGAAATATTAGAAAAACTAGAGAAACAAGAAACAAAAATGATAAATAGTGATCACAAACTTGAGATTGCAACAACTGTAGAAAATGATTTTACATTATTAAACTATAAAAGTCATGAGATTTTAGAGGATATTAAGTCCCTTTCGTTAGAAAATATAACTCCTATTGAGCTGATGAATTATATTGTAAAGATACAACAAAAAATTATAAAATTGCAGGGTGGAAATTAATATGTCTAAAATAAATATATTAGATTGGAAGATAGCAAATAAAATAGCTGCTGGAGAAGTAGTTGCCAATCCCGCATCAATAGTTAAAGAATTAATAGAAAATTCAATAGATGCCAATAGTAGCATTATAACTGTTGAAATAAAAAAGGGTGGAAAAGACCTAATATTAGTTAAAGATAATGGAATAGGCATATCTAACGAAGATGCCTTAGTAGCCTTTAAAAGACATGCCACAAGCAAGATAAAAACAATGGAGGACCTTACTAATATTAGTACTTTAGGTTTTAGGGGAGAGGCTTTAGCTAGCATAGCTGCTATTTCTAAAGTCACATTAAAATCAAAGGAAAGGTCATCAGATAAAGGGGTATATATAAAGATACATGGAGGAAAGATAATAGAAAATAGCCTTATTGGTTGCTCTTTTGGAACAATAATAAAGGTAGAAGAAATATTCTATAATACTCCTGCAAGATATAAGTATCTAAAAAGTCATTCAATAGAAGCAGGGAATATAAGTTTAATTATTGAAAGGTTGGCTTTATCCCATCCAGAAATCTCCTTTAAATTTATCAATGAAGGTAGAGAAATATTCCATACACCAGGTAATAAGGACTTATATAGTACAATTTTCTCTTTATTTGGCAAGGACTTTTGTGAAGACTTAATAGAAATGGATTATGAAAATAGTCCTATGAAGGTAAAAGGTTATATTGGCAAGCCACAATTAACAAGAACAACAAGGAAATATCAAATATTCTTTATAAATAATAGGTTTATAAAAAACAATATACTCAATACGGCATTAGATGAAGCATACAAAGGTCTTGTAATGATACACAAATACCCTGTTGCCATATTAAATATTAATCTACCTAGTCATATGCTAGATGTAAATGTGCATCCAGCAAAAACCGATGTATTATTCAGAAATGAAAGTCTAATCTCTTTATTATTAAAACAAGCCATAATTGATTGTTTAAAGGAAAACTCACTTATTACAGAGATTAAACTCAATAATAGGGTAACAGATTATAAAGAATATGATAATGATACTCAAGAGCAGATTCCTATAGAAACAGTCCAACAGATTTATAATAATTTTAGTATATTAGATAAAAAATATACATTTAAGGAAGAAGGGAACTATGAACCAAAGAAAACTATTATAGATAAACTTAATTTTCCTGATTATAAGGATAAAGAAAATATTTTATATGCTATAAAAAATGGAAGAATAATAGGTCAAATTTTTTTCACATATATAATTATAGAATTAGAAAGAGAATTATTCCTTATAGACCAGCATGCTGCCCATGAAAGAATAGCATATGATCAATTAAAAGAAGAATTTGAAAATAATAATATTATTTCACAGAGCCTCCTTTTCCCTAAAAATATTCAATTATCCTTTGAAGAATATCAAACTATATTAAATTATAAAACCACTTTAAAAAAATTAGGTTATGATATTGAGGAATTTGGTAATAATAGTATTCTTCTTCGATCTGTTCCAATAATTTTAGGTAAGCCACAAAATGAAGATAATTTATTTGAATTAATAGATTATTTATCCCAATTAAAAAAGGTTAATATTTCACAAGAAATAGATCAAAAGTTAATTTCAAAAGCATGCAAAAGTGCTGTTAAGGCATTCGATAAATTAGAAAACAAGGAAATAAAAAGACTAATCAAAGATCTAGCTAACACTGAAAATCCATATACCTGTCCCCATGGAAGACCTACTATAGTCAAGATATCAAGCTATGAACTGGAAAGACTTTTTAAAAGAATACAGTAGGGAGGAATAAATTACATCAAGATGAATAAACCATTAATAATTATACTTGGTCCTACAGCTGTTGGTAAAACAGATATAGCAATTCAAATCGCCAAAAGAATAGGTGGGGAAATAATATCAGCGGACTCTATGCAGGTTTACAAATATATGAATATAGGAACAGCTAAACCTGATAAAGAAGAAATGGAAGGAATAGAACACTATTTAATTGACGAGATAGAGCCTGATGAGGAATTTAATGTTGCTATTTTTCAGAAAAGAGCTATTAAATATATTGATAAGATATTAAATAAAAATAGAATTCCTATTGTGGCAGGAGGAACAGGACTTTATATAAATTCTTTAATTTATCCTTTAGACTTCACTGATGGAATAACTAATTGGAAATATCGTGATCAACTTAATGAAATAGCTAACGATAAAGGTAATGAATATCTACATAATTTATTAAAGGAAATTGACCCTATTTCTGCTTCTAATATTCATCCAAATAATCGAAAAAGAGTAATAAGAGCATTAGAAATATATAAGGAAACTGGAAAAACTATGTCCTACTATAAGGAAATATCAAAGGATAAAAAGACACCTTTTAATCCTTTAATAATAGGGTTAAAAATGAAAAGACAGCTATTATATGAACGAATTAATAAGAGAGTGGACATGATGATAGATGGGGGACTAGTGAATGAAGTTAAAGAGATATTGGATAAGGGATATAATAAAGACTTAATATCAATGCTTGGACTTGGGTATAAAGAAATAATAAAATATCTGGAAGGAAAGTATACTTTAGAAGAAGCTATATATATACTTAAAAGGGATACTAGAAGATTTGCCAAAAGGCAATTAACATGGTTTAGAAGAATTGAGGATGTTAGTTGGTATGATATTGGAGAATATGATTCAAAATATTCTCTAATTGAAGATATATTAAAAGAGATTAATGAATTTCTTTTATAGAATTTTATTAATATAATTTAAAATTAATATTGGAGGAGATAGCTTGAAAAAAAATATTGGAAATTTGCAAGATTTATTCTTAAACCATGTTAGAAAGGAAAAGATTCAAATAACCATATATTTAATCAATGGATATCAACTAAAAGGTATTGTAACCGGCTTTGACAATTACACTATTATATTAGAATATGAAGATAAACAACAACTGGTATATAAACATGCTGTTTCCACTATTACACCTTTAAAGGCTATAGATATACCTTTATTTGGCAGCAAACAGGAATAGAGATACAATCTTTGGCAGTGATAAAAATTTATAAATAGATTTTATATATATATATATACAGCCAGTTCTTCTTATACCATCTCTTTAGGTAATAATCCTCTTATAATTAAAAATTTATAGGAAAGGGGCTTTATTAATTGGGATATTTATTAATATTCTTTGCTAGATTAATAGATGTGCCTTTAACCACAATTAGATTGATAATGATCGTAAAAGGTCGTAGGATTATAGGTTCTATTATCGGTTTTTTTGAAATTATTGTTTATACTTATGTTTTTGCAAAAATTGTAAATACATTAAATAATCCTTTCAATCTTTTTTTCTATGCCTTAGGATTTTCTGCTGGGAATATTTTAGGAAGTCTTTTAGAAGAAAGGATTGGTTTAGGCTCTATTACTGCCTTAATTATTCCTGATGTACCTTTTCCATTATTGACTAATGTTTTGAGACAAAATGATTTTGGTGTAACTGTATTGGAAGGGGAAGGTATGAAGAAAAAAAGACAGGTTCTTTTGGTTATATTAGAGAGAAAGAAATTTGATCAGTTTAATAAAATAATAAATGAAGTTGATCCAGATGGATTTGTGACTTTTCTAGATAATAAAAGTTATTACAATGGTTTTGTACCTAAAGCAAAAAGAAAATAATAATAATCACCAATTAAATTCTTCCACATATAATAATAATATCATCCTTTTTTGTTATTAGGACTGTGAGGGAGTAGATATTCTATAAGATGGGGTTATGGTGGTTATGAAAGGTAAAAAAAGCTTTTTTGCAAATATAAAAGAGACGGCCAATACAATAGGTTTATTTAATATTGATATACATAAACCAAGGGAAGACAATGAAATAAAAAATGAAGATATTATTAGTTTAACGGATATACATAAAGAATTAAATTCCCTTATAGGAATGGAAAATATAAAAGAATTAATAGCTGAAATAAATGCATTTGTAAATATTAATAAAAAAAGAAGGGAAAACAATCTAACTACTGAACAATTGGTTTTCCATATGATATTTAGCGGTAATCCTGGAACAGGTAAAACAACTGTAGCAAGAATTCTTGGAAAGTTTTTCTATACTATAGGTGTTTTAGATAAGGGTCATATAATTGAAGTGGAAAGGGCGGATCTTGTAGGGGAATTTGTTGGTCAAACTGCACAAAAGGTAAAGGAAAAGATAGAAGAAGCTATGGGGGGAATTTTATTTGTTGATGAAGCATATTCACTTGCCCGGGGAGGGGATAGGGATTTTGGTAAAGAGGCAATAGATACCCTTGTAAAGACAATGGAGGACCGAAAAAATGAGTTTATATTAATTTTAGCAGGTTATAAAAGGGAGATGGAATACTTCCTATCTAGTAATCCGGGATTAAGATCAAGATTTCCAATACATCTAAAATTTAATGATTATTCTATAGATGAATTAATGAATATTGCTGAATTAATGGCTAGAAAAAGACAATATGAAATAACACTTGAGGGGAAGAGGGAATTATTTAATATAATAATACAAAAACAAATAGAAAAAGAAAGTGAAAAATTTGGGAATGCAAGAGAGATAAGAAATATTATTGAAAGGGCTATAAGAAGGCAGGCCTTAAGAATTTCCCAAAAAGGACTTATAACTAAAGATGATTTAATATATATTAGGTCTGAGGATTTCAAATACTAAATGTTATTAATAAAGTAATAAAACTTAATAATACTAATGAAAAGGGTGACTAGATTTGCTAGAAAAGACAAAAAATTATTTAATGAAGGAATATAGTATAAACCAATCAATTTTAAATTTCTGTGAAAAGATAGAAAGAGAAATTTCAGGCAATTTCAATAAAATAGATGAAATTAAAGAATATAATCAATTAAAGGTGCTACATGCAATGCAGGAAATTGGATTAGGAGATAGACATTTTTCTTATTCAACAGGTTATGGATATGATGATATAGGAAGAGAAGCCATAGAAAAAGTCTATGCTAGGGTTTTTAATACGGAGGATGCATTGGTAAGGCCCCATATCATTTCTGGCACTCATGCTTTATCTCTTTGTTTATCAGGTATTTTAAGACCAGGAGATGAGTTATTATCTATTACTGGCAAACCATATGATACCTTGGAAGATGTAATAGGTATAAGTAATATTGAATATGGACAAGGGTCATTAAAAGACTTCGGTATAACATATAAACAAATTGATTTATTAAGGAATGGAGAAGTTAACATAACAAAAGTTATGGAAACCATTTCTAGTAAAACAAAACTTATTTTCATTCAACGTTCCACAGGATACGAATGGAGGAAGGCAGTTACAGTTAATAGCATTAAAAAAGTAGTAGAGAAAATTAAACCCCATTATCCCAATATAGTTATCATGGTAGATAATTGCTATGGGGAATTTATCGAAAGTTTAGAACCTACAGATGTAGGGGTGGATGTTATTGCAGGGTCATTAATAAAAAACCCTGGGGGAGGTCTTGCACCTACTGGAGGATATATTGTAGGAAGAAAGGATTTAATAGAAATAATTGCCAATAGGTTAGCCTCTCCTGGTCTTGGCAAAGAGGCAGGTGCAACCCTAGGAGTTAATCGATTGTTTTTTCAGGGTTTATTTCTTGCTCCACATATAGTGGCGGAAGCACTGAAAGTAGCTGTTTATGGGGCTAAAATTTTTGAAGAATTGGGCTTTGAAGTCTGTCCTAGACCTGATGATGAGAGAAGTGATATTATTCAAGGGATTAAATTAGGTACTGCTGAAAATATTATTACCTTCTGTAATGCTATCCAAGGAGCAGCACCTGTTGATTCTTATGTATCTCCGGAACCATGGGAGATGCCAGGCTATAATGATCCAATAATTATGGCTGCAGGGGCATTTATTCAAGGCTCATCTATTGAATTAAGTGCAGATGCACCTATAAAGGAGCCTTTTGCTGCTTATTTACAGGGAGGACTTACTTTTGAGCATGGAAAAATTGGTTTATATCTTGTGCTACAAAGTTTAGCCAATAAAAATATAATAAAGATTTAAAAAGCAAAATCTAAAAAGACATCTCCAAAATAGAAAGTTGAATATTGAAAATTAGATTATCTATTTGGAGGTGTTTTTTATTATAATTTTCTAAATACTCCTATAACCTTTCCAAGTATTAACAAATTAGATGTTATAATGGGTTCCATATCTGGGTTTTCCGGCTGTAAACGGAAATGATCTCTTTCCTTATAAAATCTTTTTACTGTAGCTTCTTCTCCTAAAAGGGCAACAACTATATCGCCATTTTGGGCGGTATTTTGTTGCTTTACTATAACATAATCCCCATTAAATATTCCAGCATTAATCATACTATTTCCTTGAATAGTAAGCATAAAACATTCACTATTATCTATATCTAGAAATTCTAAGGGGAGGGGAAAGGTATCTTCAATATTTTCAATAGCTAGTATAGGTTGACCAGCAGTAACATTGCCTACAATAGGAAGTTCTACAATTTCTTTTTGGGAAAAGTAGGGGTTATGATCAACTATCTCAATAGCCCTTGGTTTAGTATGGTCTCGTCTTATATAACCATACTTTTCCAATTTTTCAAGATGACCATGGACAGTAGAAGTAGATTTAAGACCTACAGCTTGGCAAATTTCACGAACAGAAGGAGGATAACCTTTATTATGTAATTCATCTTTAATAAATTCTAGAATTTTTAATTGTTTATTTGAAATATTTTTATACAATTCCTATTTACCTCCAGTTTTTTTAAAATTATATCATAAATTATTATTATTTACAAACAAATGTTCGATTT
>MTKW01000346.1_pt1 | contig 34845 bp, 32 predicted proteins | sample 1042761 | NCBI WGS metagenome assembly MTKW01 (sample SAMN06205366, study PRJNA360243) | anaerobic digester metagenome | biome: Wastewater treatment plant; feature: Anaerobic digester sludge; material: sludge; isolation source: anaerobic digester fed with sludge from wastewater treatment plant ...
TCTTTTTGTAATGACATCATGAGCTTGGGCTCCCGAATTACTGCATTTCAAATCCCACTCAGTCATGCTGCACGGTCGATCGGGATACTGTGCGCCCGGAAAGGCCGTCAGCCGGAGAGCTGCCGTGCTCACCTAATATCTTTAATTATAGCTATACCTCGGGATGCGACAGACATTATACCATGCTAGATCCAGGTCTACCGAATTGGCTGCCATCAAGGGTCCATGCAACTATGCCGCCTCCCGCCCCAAGGGGAGCGAGCCCTCGGGAAATGACGGACACTCGCCCAAGTCGGAATCGAGGCTCCGTGATTACTGTGATCACCCTGCTATGCGTATTGGGCTATCATTTTGGCTTACTTTTTAAGCGCAGAGATGAACTCCTCCCTCTCAAGCCTGGCCTACTTCATGATAGAAATTAACGTGCCCTTCGCCAGCTCCGGATGATTAGGCACTGTTACTACCAGATTTTTCTCCTCATTCTATAGGTGAATGTGGCTGCCGGTCTGGCGATAGGCCAGGAAACCCAGGTGCTCCAGAGCCTTGATGGCTTCCTTAGCCGAGACTATTGGAAGCCTGGGCAAATCGCTCGACCTCTATGTCGAGAAATGAGAGCTTTCTCCCCTTTGGTGCCAGTTCGAGAAGAACCTGATAATGCTCTTCGAGGCCCCTCTTCAAATTAGCGACTGCCTCTTCTTCTGTCAATCCCTGATCAGCTACATTTGTGATCAGGTCAATGGCCACGAAATATTTTCCTTCTTTATGGATCTGGATTAAGGTCTTCATTTGGCTGTTATTTATGCATATATCCTGATAAAGTTGATGCCTACGCTCTGAAAATAGCCGGAGGATCTCGAATCTGGGCAGGTATGCCGCATCTGTCCCGCACTTGCGAGCCCTCAGGAAATAACAGATCCAGCCCAAGCCAGATTTAGTGCTCCCCGACAACTGCCAGCGCGGATCCATGCAACCATGCCCCATCTCGCCCCAAGGGGCGCGAGCCCTCGGGAGACTACAGGCGATCGCCCTGGCCGGAGCCAAGGCTCCCGGATCACTTCCTATCACGAATACATAAAGCATGCTGCATTATAGATAAACGAGATAAAATGAGAAATTTCATTCAGTTAAAGCAGATCTTGTAGCTCTTCTCTTTTTATTCCTGCATCTTCCAGAATCTGTATGAGCGTGCCCCTTGCTATATCCTGGTTGCTATGGTAAGGAACTGTGACCCTTCTCTTCGTTTCCGGATGAGCAAAGATATAATGGCTCCCTGTGACTCTCTTTAGTACGAAGCCTTTCTTTTCAAGAATCGCTATGACTTTTTGTGGAGTTAAAGATGGCAGCTTAGGCATGGGCCTCCACTGTCAGCCTGCACTCGATTAGATCTTCTTCTACTGGAATTGCCTCGCCATCCTCTATCAGGCTTTCGATATAGCCATTGATTGCATCCCTGGCCATTTCAATGGCCTCTTCTACTGTCTTTCCGTAGGTAACGCATCCGGGAAGTGCCGGGACTAGAACAGTATAGCCGCCTTCAGGTTCCTTGCGAAGAGTGATCCGATAGCTCAGAGTTCTCATATCTAATATAGATCCCTGACAAATGAATTATAACTTGCGGCTATTGGGAGATCACTCAGGCCAGCATTTTTAGCAAGATCTTCGCCAATATCTCGATATAGCAGGGTGCGGGCTCCGAGGAAACGAGGTCCTATCCCATGCTGAATTGGAGCTCCCTGATAAACTGCCATCAAGGGTCCACGCAACCATGCCGCTTTCCGCCCCAAGGGGCGCGAGCCCTCGGGCAGAAATAGACATTATCCTAGGACGGAACCAGGGCTCCCGAATTACTGCTATCATAATCTACGCAACCACGCCCCATCCCGCCCCAAGAGTGCGCGAGCCCTCGGGGGAAACGACAACCACGATCCCAAGACGGAACCAGGGCTCCCTGCCGCTGTCACGAATCCGTTAAATCATGCTGCATTATATCTACTACTAAGGATGCAGTCCATCGAAGAGCTAATAGTCCCAAGATTTAATAGATAGCAAATCAACCATCTACAACAAGATATCAATCACGGTCAAGATACTCATGATAATATACCTGGACGTCTGCTGCATCAACCGGCCTTTTGATGACCAAACCGAAGAAAGAATCAGGATGGAATCAGAGGCAGTCTTGGTCATCCTAAAGCGATGCCTCTCAGAGTGGACTCTTATAGGTAGTGAAGCAATTGACTACGAAATCTCCAGAATACCGGATATCGAGAGGCGAGGCAAAGTAGAGCAAATTGCCTCGATATCAAGAGAAAAGATCATTATGGATGAATATATCATCTCCAGAGCTCGACAGATCGAGAAGCAAGGGCTAAAACCTATGGATGCTTTGCATCTGGCCTGTGCGGAGAGATCAGCAGATGTCATGCTGACCACGGATGATGAGATTGTGATGGCGGCGATTAGGACGGGCGCGGGCATTAAAGTCAGAGTCATGAACCCTGCAAGGTGGTTGTTGGATGTCCTCTAAAACAGATGTTAAGAGCATAAACGAGATAAGGAAGCTCGGGATAGATGCTCTCTCAGAAGCTTTGGGGCCAGTGGATATGGCCAGATTCTTGCAGAGCTTCGATCTGGGTAGCGGCGACTATACAAAGGAGAGGGCAAGATGGCTGGACCAGAGCCTTGAGGAGATCGTCGGTGAGATCAAGAGAAGGAGGAAGGAGTAAGAACCGTGTCCTTGCCTAGGACGGATACGGGCGCCATGATTACTGCTATCACGAATCCCAGGCAACCATGCCGCATTCCCTAAAGTTATTCAGATCAATGATCGCTCAATCATAATAACCCAGTAAACTCATTAACGCTCATACCGACTTGCCTTATGATTGCCCGCAATGTTTGTTCAGCTTTCAATCCCGGCCCTTCGACATCTCCTTATGTAGTTTGCGTGCCTGCCAAGTGGCTGTTTGGCCTGTCTCCCATCGTCAGCTATGCGGTTTGTCTCGCATCCCCGTCCAGCCGGGCGCATCTGGCCGTGTCCTCCCGCAGCAGTGGGTCCCGCTCCACAGGGCGCAATCCCTTGGGAATTGACGGACATTGCCACAGGCCGGATCAAGGGCACCCGAATTACTATTATCACGAGTCTCAAATAGCCTTGCTGCTCAATCGACAAGGAGCATGGGCGCCCCTATAACTGCCATCACGAATCCTGGGCAACTATGCAGCATCCAGCTCCAAGGGATGCAAGCCCTCGGGTGCCGGCAGACATTACCCCAAGCCGGATCTAAGGCTCTCGGATCACTGCCAGCATGAATCCAAGCAGCCATGCCGCTTTCCTCCCCACAGGGACGCGAGCCCTCGGGAAGCGATAGGCCCTCGTCCAGGCTAGATCAATGGCACACAGTCATCGTATCAGTCATCATCCATCCTGAGAGATCCATCTGCTCCCTGGGCGCAAGTGCGATCGGCCCTAAGATTCTGGCAGTCTTTGCAGCAATTCAATTTGCCCGCCCGCTCAAACATTATTTACGAGGGTGGCGTCTTCAAACCACTGCAGAAAGTAGATCTAGAGGAAGGAACGAAAGCTATCGTGATTCTCATGCCGGGGAGAATCCTGGATGTGGCCAGAAAGTATAGGATCAAAGTTCAAAGGGATATGACATCAGAGTTCGTCGGAGAGAGGCGATGATAGTAGTAGATGCAGGAAAAGGGATTAACCTCTTGACTTTATTCCAGTAGCCGGCCATACAATTTGTGAGCCTGCTCAATGGTGCCCAACCACAGAATCATGACTCTTTTTTCTTCCATGGAGATCTTATAGGCCGCGGTATAAGATCGGCCAATGTGTATTCTGTAGATACCTTTGCCAAGCAGCTCTTTATCGCCCTTACCAGGGATTGGGTCGTCCCCTAATGATAAGAGGGCCTCTTTGACTATGTGGTTACTCTTCTCAGGAAGTTTTTTGAGGAACGTTTCTGCATCCACGTCTATGAGCACAGAGTATTTTCTCATTCGAGCTCCACGAACTCGCCTCGCTTCTCTATCTTTTGCATATCATCAAAGAACCGCCTTTCTTTCTCGGCATCTATCATCCTCTTAAGAAGCTCGTCAAAGGTTTCGCCTGGAGTCTTGAGGCTGGAAAGGCTTTCCCAGATCTCTCTTGATACGGGAATGCGGTTGGTTGCTGCCATAGCATCGTTGTAAGGATTGTAAGCCATAAATCTTTTTCTGTATCCAGATGATCGAAGGCCTCCAGCTGGCAGAACTTTATTGATCCTGTTTTTTGAGATTACAACAACTCCAGGAAGAGGGCCGCCGAAATCCACGAGGCCGTTCGGCCCCGGAAAGACAGCACCTCCAATCCTCGCATGCGAAAAACAGGCCACCGCGCGGAGTATCTATATCTGAAGTGTTCTGGATTTATTCAATTGCGCGAACCTGCTGGAAATGATAGAATGCCCAAGTCGGAACCTGGGATCCAAGATTGCTGCTATCACGAATCCCAGCCAACCATGCCCCATCCCCGCTCCAAAGGAGCGCGAGCCCTCGGGATGCAGCAGACACTCTCCCAGGACGGATCCAGGGCTCCCGAATTGCTATTATCACGAATCTCAATTAGCCTTGCTGCTCAATCGATGGGGAGCGTGGGCGCCCTAATTACTGCCAGCACGAATCCATGTAGCCATGCCGCATCCCACCCCAAAGGGCGCGAGCCCTCGGGGAGCAACAAACATTACCCAGGTCGGATCGCGGGCTTCCGGTTCATTGATATCACGAATCCAGGCAGCGATGCCTCATCTTGCCGCTCCTGCGGGTAATTTACTTGACGGGTTGTGCTCAATCGAATCTTCGCCGCGATCTTTCAGCAATGCTTACATTATTTCGAAGAGCCAATTTGCCCTAAGATTTAATAGGCAACAACTGGCATCCATTTTGGCATGGGCAGAAGAGAACAGCTCTTCAGCCTGCAGACCTCATTTTAAGGGATGGCGGCTACCATATCCACGCAGAAGATGAGGAGTTAATTCAAGTTCTGACAATAATAGCCGAATATAAATGTAACCTCAAGAAAATACTACGATGGGTACAGAAGAAAGCCCGCAAGCTGGAGGGAAGACGCCAGCTACATCTCGGCTAATCGCTTCAGAACACTGCGATTATGGTGCAAGCTTTCTTTGAAGTGCTCTCTAAGTTCAGGAGGGAGGTCAGATAATCTCTGATCTACCAGAGCAAGCTTTTCCCGGTCTTTCATAAGGACGGGCATAATGAGTACTCGTTTGTCAGAAGGGAAATAGATTTCCCATGCAAACGAAGTATTGGCTTTTTAGTTGCAGAAAGTGTGGCATTACCTTTCTCGCAGCATGCCTCCCCGTGGCCACGGGGTCAGGAGGGCCGTCCGGCCAAGCAGAGACAGCCCCATGCTTTCGTGCGCGAGAATAGGCAGCGCGCGGAATCCCTATATCAAGAACGCTCTGTGCTGTACTTAGTCGGGTGAACAATCGGGATACGACAGACACTAGCCCAAGCCGGAACCAGGGCTCCCAAGTTACTGCCATCCCGAATCCATGCAACTATGCCCCATCCCGCCCCATAGGAGGGCGGGTCATCGAAAGATATGGATTGTGAGGTAGGCATGCCTGCCCCTCGCCACAAAGGACACAGGGGAAGACCTCTGCAGTACAATGGCCACACAACTCAGATAATGGCCAAAAAAATCTCTGCAGTATATCGATCTACATCGATCTACATCGGTTAACATCGGTTAACATCGATCTACATCGATCTACATCGGTTAACATCGATCTCATCGATCTCATCAAACTGGTATTCCTCCCAAGACCTCTCCCCCAGCAGAACCTCGAACTCGGGCGGGGTGAGAATGGGAATTCTGTATTTGGCAGCATCATCCAGCGCCACCCGTGGGCAGGCGGTGGAGACTGCGGCCTTCACCCCTAAATTGAGCAGCAGCTCCGGCTCGATGTTGTCGATATAGACCAGATACATATCTCGGCCATGAGCCCTGCCCAGAGCCATCATCCTCTCTGCAAGCTCCACTCTCCTCTGACCGGGCTTCTTGGAGATGAGGACGGCAAATTCCTTGACCTCCGAGGCTTTAGAGATGGCTCTGAAACGCCTCCTGAGCATGGGATCAGGATCGATCTCGGAGACCTCGCCTGAGACCGGATCTGCTGCTATCACCCTCTTTCCTGTGGCCAGGGCGATTCCCAGGGGATGAAACTGGCCTGTGCCGATGAACAGAAACTCCTCTATGGGATCATCCACAGGACTGTCTCCAAGGAGGGTCCGGGCAGTGATATAGCAGCACCCCAGTACCTGGCCGGGATACCTGATCCTTCCTGATGCTGGGCCCACATGCCCCTCTATTCCGTGCTCGGCCAAAGCCTGCAAAGCAGAATCCAGCCTGTGGATATGCTGAACGGTGCTGGCGACGCCCACATGCCTTGACCTGAGCTGGGCGACCGCCTTCTCTGCCACCTCTCCAAGATCCTCATTCATTCTCGCCTCCAGGAAGACGACCCTCTCCGGCTCCTCTCCCAGGCCTGCATGACCCAGATGGAAGAGCAGCTCCACCTCCTGGCAGAGCCTCATGTCCACGTCGCAGGCTCCGTAGCAGGGGTCTGCGGAGATGAGCACCTCTGCTCCCGTCTCCTCTGTGATCCGGGAGGCGACCTTGGGCATAGCCCTCTTCAGCCCCTCAGGAGCCTGCAGGCCCACCCTCCTGGCCTGAGACCTCTTGATCAGCCCGATCGCCCTCTTTAGATCCAGCTCGTATCCCAGATCGCTGTCACCTCCGGGATCGAGATCGCTCCCGCTAGAACCAGCGATCGAGGGTGCTCTGTCCACTCCTGTAGACCTCCTCCAGCCTTCTGGCGGTCTTCTCCACCCTTTCGTGGTCGAAGTCCCTCTCCTCCACCAAAAAGGATACGATCTCATCCACTCTGGGCCTTCTCAGGGCGATCTCATACTCGTCTGTGACCGGGGGCGAAAGGAAGAATTCCCTGATTTTACCCAGCTCAGCCATGCTCTCCTCCCTTTCCAGGAGGATGCTCTCCAAATCTCCCTTCTCCCGGATGAGCCTCAGAGCGGTCTTGGGCCCCACCCTCTCCAGGCCGGCATTGTAGTCGGTGCCGCACATAATGCCGATCTCCACCAGTTGCTTATGGGTGATTCCAAGATTGGCCAGCCCCTCCTTCAGATCGATCACCTCCGGCTGCACATCCACGAAGACATTCTTCTTAGGCAGCTTTCTCTTGCCGGTGATGGCCAGGTTGCGCACCACCAGGGGGGCGCCGAAGAGGAGGGAGTCGTAGTCCTGGCTGCCGGCATAATCCACATCGCCCCGGGCGGCCATATGAGCGGCCTGGGCCTCCCCCTCGGAAGGAGCCTGGATGACCGGCAGTCCCATGGCCTGGATGAGCCTTCTCCCGTCATCGATTATCTCTGAATTGATCCTTGAGGCGGCCTGAGCATATTTGAATCCATCCTCTCCTGCTGCGCGAGCCTCCTCCCAGGCCGAGGCCGCTTTATCCCTGCCCTCTGATCTCACAGCCAGAGTCTGTGCCTTGAAGCTTGGGGCCTCGCCATCGAAGACGAAGGCCAGCTTCACCCCGGCCTCAATCAGGTTGGCGGTGCGGTACAGCAGGCCAGAGAGATGAGAGGTCACATTTCCTTGGCGATCCATGAGAGGGGTGCCGTCCCTCTGCCGGATGATGGATAAGAACTGATAGAGGGTATTGAAGGCATCTATTGCTACCCATCGGCCGGAGAGATCACGGATCTCTATCTTCTTTCTATCCAGCAGCTCCCCTAAATCAACGCCCATGATTCTCACATATCAATGCTCTATAATAAATCCTCTATCATGCTATCTTTAAATATCAGTTTTGAGGAGATATTCTTTGGAGTGCTATTAATGATTGAGGTTACTAAAGAAGCGGCTGATATGCTCAAGAGCAAGAGGGTGGAGGGCAAGGTCGTCAGGATGTTCCTGGCGGCTGTGGATTCATCCGGCGCGAACTATGGCATGACTATGGATGACCCGAAGGATGACGATGTCATTTTCGAGAGCCGGGGAATTGAGATCCACATGGAGCCCAAGGATGCAGAGCTTCTCGCGGAGACCATCATCGATTATGTGGATGATGATCGCGGGACAGGGTTCATAATTCGCGGACCGGAGGATACCATAGATAGCTGTGCCTCCTGCGCCAATGCAGCAACCTGCGAGCATGATCATGATAGCTGTGATCATGACCATGGCGGCTGCGGGCATGACCACGGGCATGGGGGAGGTTGTGGCTGTCATTAAATAAATTTTTTGTGAATTTTATAATTAAAATTCAAATTTAAAATTTAAATATTCCTGGCACAGCCTATGCCAGCCCCGGAATGCATATGGCAGGAGGTTCAATAAAGCTTTCAGAGAAGTTCAGCGGCAAGAACGCTCATGGCAATCCATCAGAGGGGCACAAACATATTTACATCCTCCTACAGGATCTTGATAGGGATGGCCTGCTGGACCATCTTCTAGTAGTCTGCAAGGAATTCTTGACCCTGGATGAACAGCTTGCATTAGATCGATTGAATTCAATTTGGCAGAGCAATGGCAAGCCGGATATTCAACTGATTCCTGTGCAATGGGGAAAAACCGGAGATCTCAAGGGCACCGAGCCAAGTGCCTATTTCATCAGTGCTACCCCTTTTCTTCCTCCCAGACATTATCGAAGGGGCAGGGGTGATTTCTCTGAATGGATAGCTGCTGAGGTCAGCAAGGAAGCGGAAAATCACGGCTTCCCAAAGCCAGTAGACATCAGGCCAGTAGTCAAATTGGAGGGAAAAGATCGCAGCTTCAGATGGTTGGAGTTTCGAAGGCACAGGAAGAGTGACAGCCCGCAGATCGGCTATGGATTCAGAATAGCTTTTCCAGAACCTGTCAATGGTCCCATTGCTCTTGGCTATGGCGCTCACTTCGGCCTCGGCCTCTTCGTCCCCGAATTGCCTTGATGGCCTGCCGAGGCTCTCGCGCGCTCGCTCATGCCTGGCGCGCCAAGCCTCATGCCGAGTGGCTCTATTATTCTCTCTTTTGCGAGGTCTCCCGTGCCTCCTGGAGCCGGGTTGTACATCACCTAAGCGAAAGATAGTAATAGCAAAAGGTCTTTCGAGAGGTTAGGTGGTTCCGGGAGGACCGGGATGCGCTCGAAGCGTCCCCCAATAGCGATTACTCCTGTGATGACTGACGCACTTTGTAAACAACTCTACGTTAGTTGGCGTACCTCTCGAAAATGGCCAATTTTTCGATATCAGTAGAAGGCGAAAAATGGCCGCCATCTCCATGGCTGAAAAGTCGTGGCCCAATTGAAACGTCTTCAGCGTTGCCTGAATACATCATTTCGAATATTATCTCCATGGCTGAAAAGTCGTGGCCCAATTGAAACATTAAGTCCTCTACTATCATCGCTTCGGCAGCAAAATCTCCATGGCTGAAAAGTCGTGGCCCAATTGAAACAAAAAGGAAAAACGCGAAAAAGCGGAAAAGATATTATCTCCATGGCTGAAAAGTCGTGGCCCAATTGAAACTTATACCTGTATTTATCATAACCTTAGCACAATGAATGCAATCTCCATGGCTGAAAAGTCGTGGCCCAATTGAAACAACAATTTCTTTAAAGTCGTCGTTGCATCCCCAACATCTCCATGGCTGAAAAGTCGTGGCCCAATTGAAACCCAAGGGGACCCAATATGACCGGCGACAACATAGATCTTTCGATATCTCCATGGCTGAAAAGTCGTGGCCCGGTCCACCTTATGAATTTAATACCAATTGTAAAATGCGATAGCATTATATCTTATCATCAATTTTCACATTGCTCGTTCATTTCACATACAATTAATGTTTGTATTGTTTCATTTCGAACCGATCAACGGCCAGCTTCGATTGTATCCAAGCCTCCCCGGCGTTGAGGGGGCCCAGAGCATTAGCGCGGGAGGCCCGAAGGGCCGACTCGCGGCGGACAGAAAAAACAGTCTGTATGGTTTCGAATCAGCCTCGATTACAGCATGGATCTTCTAAATATTATTCAAACCTTCGGCCAGGCTCGCCTGGTGAATCTTCGCATAATATATCGCATCCCAATACCATCGACATCCTCATTCCGATCTGTCTGGCTTTGTGGGGCCCCTTCACCAGCATCCCGGAGGGCCGCCTCGCGGCACCCAGAAAAACAGTCTGTATGGTCTCGAATCAGCCTAGATGACAGCCAGGATCTTCTAAATATTATTCCGACCTTCAGCCGGGCCCGCCTGGAGAATTTTTGCATTAATATATCACAACCTAGGACCATCAACATCCTCGTTCCGATCTGTCTGGCTTTGTGGGGCCCCTTCACCAGCATCCCGGAGGGGCGAATCACGGCGCTCAGAAAAAACAGTCTGTATGGTCTCGAATCAGCCTAGATGACAGCCAGGATCTCCTAAATATTATTCAAACTTTCAGCCGGGCCCACCTGCAGAATTCTTGCATTAATATATCGCAACCTAGAACCATCAACATTCTCATTCCGATCTATCGGGCTTTACGGGGCCCCTTCATCAGCATCCTGGAGGGCCGAATCACGGCGCCCAGAAAAAAGACAGTCTTCATGGCTTCGAATCAGCCTCAATAGAGGCCGGATGGAATTGATCGCTGTCCTTACTGGCCTCATCAAGCACGACCAGGACAGGATCATGATCGTTGATCTGGGACCGGCGGATGGCGGAGCTGATGATAGAATTGAGTTCATCGGGGTCAGAGCGGAGGATTCCTCGCCCAAAGCAGTCATAGTCTGAGGCCATAAAACATATAATCGTCATCTATCACTGCGATATCCGGCTGATTAAGCTAAATCGCATCTGCAATCAGTCCGATCTGCAGCTAAATTGGTCGTGGCACAATCAATATATAGCCCCAGGGAGAAATAATAAGATGCAGATATCTGGAGAGCAGGCACCCTATTTGTGCAGGGCCATTCGACCAGACGGATGGGTAAAATTATAACCGTTTTTCAAACGAATTTCGCACATCGAGGTGGTGTCCAAAACTCCGGGAGATGCGCGAAAGGCCAGCACATATCGATAATGGTCTTGAACAGAGACCTACTTTCTGAAAGTATTCATAAAAGTTGACGGTATGTGCGAAAATCGGCTTTTTTCCGATAGCAGTAAAGGCCGAAAAATGGCGGCTGTATCCATGTCTGAAAGGACGTGGCCCAATTGAAACTTATTTCGGTGGCGATATTGTCCGTCTGGTGCGGACGTATCCATGTCTGAAAGGACGTGGCCCAATTGAAACCCTGTCCGTCCGGTACCGATACCGGTGCCGATGCAAAGTATCCATGTCTGAAAGGACGTGGCCCAATTGAAACGAATCCCAAAAGCGCAATCCCGACCCCCACCCCGATGTATCCATGTCTGAAAGGACGTGGCCCAATTGAAACCTAGAACATCAAAAACCATTCTTTCTTTCTTGTTAAGGTATCCATGTCTGAAAGGACGTGGCCCAATTGAAACACTTTAATGTTAACTTCGCCTACGTTTTTAGACATATTTCCATGGCTGAAAAGTCGTGGCCCAATTGAAACAGGACTTCAGTACAAAGACAGATATACTTATTTTAGAATTTCAGATACCACATAAAAAATAAATATCTTTATTAATAATAACAACTAACATTACTACTATGGCGGATGACTTGATCCCTGGCTCGAAAGAAATGTTAAAAGATATCCCAGAATTGATCCCTGCTCGTATGCTCAATGAGTTTACCTACTGCCCCCGCCTCTGTTATATCGAGTGGGTGCAGGGCGAATTCCTGGATAGTGCAGATACTGTCGATGGGAGATTTCAACACCGGCGTATCGATCGCAGCTCTGACGAAGTTGCTGAGGCATCTGATGCGTTTCATGCTCGATCGGTTAACCTTGCAGGTGCAGGTATCACCTGCAGAATAGACCTTCTGGAGAGCGATGGTGATCGAGCCATTCCTGTAGACTACAAGAGGGGAGTGGCTCCTGATATCCCTGAAGGTGCCTATGAGCCGGAGAGAGTTCAGCTCTGCGCCCAGTGCCTGGTGCTGAGAGAGAATGGCTTTGTCTGCGATGAAGGAATCATCTATTTTGTCAAATCAAAGAGGAGAGTGCCGATCCAATTTGATGATGCCCTGGTGAACAGGACCAAAGAGCTGATCTCTGAACTGAGAGTCGTAGCCTCCCAGGGGGATATGCCTCCCCCTTTAGAGCATAGTCCAAAGTGCTTTCGCTGCTCTCTGGCCGGCATCTGCCTGCCTGATGAGATAACCCTCCTCAAGGAGATGGAAGCTGATGATGATAAAGTGCATGGAGTTGAGGGGGCCCTCTCAGATTATGATAAAGAACCCGGTGATAGGCCTGCTAAAACTGGCGTCAGAAGGCTGCTTCCATCTCGGGATGACTCTATACCCGTATACGTGACCGGCCACGGCAATACTGTGAGAAAGAGGGAAGACCGCCTGCAGATCTATTCTAAAGAGAACAAGCTGATTGAGGTGAAGCTCAGAGAGATATCTCAGCTCTCGCTTTATGGCGGAGTGGAGATAACTACGCCGGCCATGGTCGAGTTGATGCAAAGGGGAATACCTGTTATTCATTTCACTCATGGCGGTTGGTTTCAGGGAATATGCCTGGGAACAACCCACAAGAATGTGGAGCTGAGGATGCGCCAGTTTGAGTATGCCATGAATCCACAGAAAGCCATTAAAATTGCGCGCAAGATCGTCGCTGGAAAGATCAAAAACTGCAGAACCCTCCTGCGCAGAAATGATCCAGAGCCGTCCAAAGACTCATTGGACCTTATGGCAAAGCTGAGCCGGGAGGCTGAAAAGGCAAAGAGCAGCGCTAGCCTCCTGGGGATTGAAGGCGCAGCCGCCGAAGCTTATTTCTCCCGCTTTGAGAACATGCTCAAAGCAGAAAAGATCGGCTTCTCCTTCAGGAACAGAAACAAGAGACCGCCCAAAGATCCTGTTAATGCTGTCTTATCATATCTATATGGCATACTGACAAAAGAGCTGTTCGTGATCCTCCTGGCAGTAGGCTTTGACCCCTATCTGGGTTTTTATCATCGACCAAGGTATGGCAGACCCGCTTTGGCGCTGGATATGATGGAGGAGTTCAGGCCGCTTATAGCTGATTCTGCAGCTATTACCCTGTTTAATAATGGAGAGGTCACAAAGAGGGACTTCATAAAAACAGGCTTGGGAATCTCCCTGACTGCAAAAGGGAAAAAGTCGGTCATTGAGGGCTATGAACGCCGCATAAAAACAGAGATAACCCATCCCATCTTCAGCTACAAGGTGAGCTATCGCAGAATACTGGAAGTGCAGGCGAGGCTCCTGGCTCGCGTAATCTCTGGAGAGATCAAGGAATACCCATCCTTCTGCACCCGGTGACCAGGTGAGAGAAATGAGTGGCCCAAACTGCTACATTGTCAGCTATGATATAATGGAACCCAAGAGACTGCGTCAAGTTCACAGGAGTCTGAAAGGGTTCGGCGACCCCCTTCATTACTCAGTCTTCAGATGCAATCTCACAGACAAAGGATTGATTGAGCTCATGGCAATCCTCACAGAGATCATAAAACATGATGAAGATCGTGTAATGATCGTCGACCTGGGACCTGCAGAAGGAAGAGCAGAGGAGAGGATCGTCTTCATGGGCGTGCATCCGCCAGACTGCCAGCCTGATGCAGTTATAGCCTGAGCTTATAACCAAACTCCGCCGCCGCCAGGAGGGCTGGTGTCGCGCCAACTCTCTGTCTCTTTTAATCGATGGCGGGACGTTAGCTGAGAATGAGGTTGAGGGCAGTTCCCACCACCAGTGCGGCGACAAGCCGCAGTGCCACTGATTTTGCCGTCCCCGAGACGCCCAGCTCCTTGAGCATCACCATGAATGTGGCCACACAGGGCATATACATGGCCAGGACCACTGCCGCTATGACATACTGCACTGGAGACATATCCAGAGGGGCGAACATGCCTATTCCAACGTCCTTGCGCAGAAAGCCGATGATCAATGCAGTGGCGGCGTCGCTGGGAAGGCCTAGAAGGCCGGATACAACCGGCTTTAGCTCCTCGCCGATCAGATGCATCAGGCCGCTCAGATAGAAGAAGTTCATTATCAGCATGCCCAGGCCGATATAGGGCACAGCCTCCTTCAGAAACTCCCGCACCCGGACGAAGGTCTTCTTCGAGAGGGCCTTTGGATTCGGCATGCGGTAGGGTGGAATCTCCATGAAGATCTCCGGCGACTCCCCGCCGATTAGCCGGTGGAGCAGATAGCCTGTGACCACAAAGGAGAGAAATAAGGTGGCATAGACTATGAAGATATATCTGAGCCCATGGGGGGCGAGGATGCCGAATATCATAGCACTCTGAGAGGCACAGGGAATGGCCATGGTCATCAGAGTGGCAGCAAGGTATCTCTGCTTGGGCGACTCCAGTATTCTTACTGAGAGAACAGCGGGAACGCTGCATCCCATCCCCAGCACACAGGGCAGGATAGCAGCACCATGCAGACCTATCCGGTGCATGAAGGCATCCAGGATGACGCTCAGCCTGGGAAGGTAGCCGATATCCTCCAGAATGCCCAGCAGAAGATAGAAGGGAATCAGGAAAGGCAGGACTATTCCCAGAGGGATGTACAGGCCGGTGGTCAGGATTCCAAAGGACTTCAGTAGCTCTGGACTGCTGCCAACCAGTATCTCCCTGATCAGATCTGAGCTGATATGCCTGTGCACCACATCGGTGATGAAAATCGAGTAAGCAGTGAAGAGGGGGTCTGTGACCTCCAACTGCAGCATCTCACCGATCTCGATTACCAGGCTGAAGGAGAGATACAAGAGCAGGAGGGCAATGGGAATGCCTGTCCAGGGCTTAAGAGAGATGTCCTCCAGCCGGTCAAGAAGAGATGGATGCCTGTGCAGAACCCTCTGACACCTCTCAGATATCTCTCCAATCCGCACCCATCGCTGATCAGATGATTCAAATTTCATCGGATGAGGGACTTTTGCCCTTCCTATGGCCTCCACCAGATCGTATATCCCCTGGCCGCTCACTGCCACTGTGGGGACCACATCCACCCCCAGCTCCTCTGCCAGGAGGCTGGTATCGATCTCTATCCCTTTTCGGGTGGCCACATCCCATAGATTCAGGGCCACCACAGTGGGAATGCCCCTCTCCAGGATCTGCAGGGTAAGGTTGAGGTTTCTCTCCAGATTGGTGGAGTCGATCACATTCACCACCACATCAGCTCCCTGCTCCAGGATCTGGCCGGTCACCTCCTCCACCTTGGAGGTGGGTTCGAGAGAGTAGATGCCTGGCGGATCGACCAGGGTGGCCATCCTCTCTCCCAGCTTCATTCGCCCCTCTGTATACTCGATGGTGGTTCCAGGATAGTTGGCCGAGACCACCTCGATTCCTGTTAGCCGGGAGAAGATCACACTCTTTCCCACATTGGGGTTTCCCATCAGAAGGATCTTCAAGACCTACTGCTCCATCTCATTCGCATCTAGTGCGAGGCCCTATCTGCAACCACCTATATAAAAGCCTGGTTTGCTGCCGGAAGGATGCTGTAATAGAACTTAACCGATGATATGAGGCTTATTGCTTGCTTATTGCTTGCTTATTGCTTGCTTATTGCTTGCTCATTGCTTGCACATTGCTTTCTCATTGCTGACCTATAAGTTGCCTACAAGGGTGAATTGTCTGAAAATTAACGCAAAGTTCAAATAGTATAAACTTTAATCATTCTTAAAAAAATTATTGAGATATGATCCGATCCGGATTCATCGATTCTTAATGGCCAGCTCCATTAAGATGGTATCGCCGATCCGGAACCGGAGATAAGTTCGAGGGAGGACGCAAATGCCAATGACGATGCTAATACCGATTGGAGTCATCATGCTGAGCGGTGCAGTAGGGGGAATTGTGAATGCGCTTGTAAGCGATAACGGCTTCATCAAGCCCAGTGAGGAGTGTGCGGGGGAGGTCACAATCATCCGGCCTGGTTTTGCGGGCAACATCCTCCTGGGAGCAGTTGCTGCTTTCGTCTCCTGGGGCCTTTATGGAGCCTTTGCCGATGCCGTACTGTTTGGCACAGCCACAGGAATTGGAACCGAGGAGATCTCCGTCTCGATATCCTCCATCGCCGGCGCCTTATTGGTGGGGATAGGAGGGGCCCGCTGGCTGACCAATGAGGTGGACAAGAAGCTGCTCCGCACTGCTGCCACGGCTGCTGCCGCCTCCAAGGCCAACTTCGAGGAGTCCCACAAGATAGCCGTAGCCTCCCCCGCCCAGGCCTTCAATATCGCCAAGAAGATGTACCAGAACGAATAAAGCCACACTGATGGGCCATTACGATCACAGAGAGCATGCAGGCAATGCCGGCGATCTATGGAAGCATTTCCTCCTGCTGGAGGTGGCAGATTGCCTCCTCACCCCCGATAGCAGCTTGGTTTATGCTGAAAGCCATGTAGGACGCCCGAAGTATGCCTTAAAGCCATCTGGTGATTGGGAGAGCGGAATCGGCAGGATCTGGCCGGCTCTGCCTCTCCTAAAAGACTTTCCCTACTTCGATATTCTGGCGGAGGCGAACCCCTCTGAGCCATCCTCCCCTTTGCAGATAGAATGCTATCCTGGATCTGCACTGCTGCTAGCAAAGCTGGCAAAAAGAAAGAAGGCCGATCTCAAGATGGAGATCTGGGATATAGATCCTGCAGTCGAAGCAGCCTGGAATGAATTCCTTGGTCATGGGCGCTCCGATCACGGGCGCCCTGATCACGTATGCCCTGATCACGTACGCCCTGATCACGTATGCCCTGATCACGTATGCCCTGATCACGTATGCCCTGATCACGTATGCCCTGATCATGGATGCCCTGATCATGGATGCCCTGATCATGGGCGCCTCGATCGTTCATCCGTATCGTTTCATCTGGGTGACGGTTTTTCCGGGTGCATGTCCCTGTTGAGAAGAGCGCCCCCCGGCCTTCTTCTCATCGATCCGCCCTTCACCTCCCCCGGAGAAAGAAGGGCGGCTGAGGAGCTCTTCTGCATGGCCAGTGAATCGGGCTGGACGGTGTTATGCTGGCATATGAAAGAATCGATGAGACCCTCTGATCATCCCACTGAATTTCCCCTTCTCTTCTCTCAGATCGGGCTTGATTATGCCAAAGCTGCTGGCTGCAGCATACGAGCAGCATCTCCGCATACAGCCCTCCTCAGTCACCTCTCCAGAAGGGCAAGGGCTTTTCTTCATATATCGGCTTCATCGAAATAATTATAACATATCAGAGCATAGAAGGTGCATCCCAGGCCCGTCCACAGGAGGCAGCAGGAACCATAACTATGCTATCACTCAGGAGCTGGAAATGCAAAGGCCACTCGACCCAAAATCATACAATGAAGCATTCTGGCATGATATAAAGAAGAGGTGGCCGGGCAAGTTCAGGGATCTGGAACGCTTTATCTTCCGGGAGATTCGCCCCGGGAACAGGATATTCATTGGAACAGGTTGCGGGGAGCCTCAGCACCTGGTCAGGTCGCTCCTTGATTTCGTCAAAGAGCAGCCCAAATCCTTTCTTGATGCTGAGCTGATAAACATAGTCACCCTTGGGGTAGCGCCATATACTGACGAGAAGTTCCAGAGCAACTTCCGGCTGAACTCCTTTTTCATCGGCGACCATACCAGAAACGCCGTCAACCGGGGCGATGCTGACTATACCCCCATCTTCCTCTCCAACCTCCCTCATCTGATCCGATCGGAGAGAATACCCCTGGATGTTGCTCTGATTCAGACCACCCCGCCGGACGAGGAGGGCAGGCTGAACCTGGGGATAAGCGTGGATATCGTCCGCACTGCAGTGGAGAAAGCGGGCCTTGTAATCGCCCAGCCCAACTCTCATATGCCTGCAGTCAATGGCGACGGCTGGATCTCTATAGATGATGTGGACTATCTGATCCCCTGGGATGAGCCCCTCCTGGAGTACATAGAGGACATGCCAGAGGAGATCGCCCAGAGGATAGGAAGGTATGTGGCCAGGATCGTGGAGGACGGCTCGACCATCCAGGTGGGATACGGGAGCATTCCCAATGCCATCGTCTCCAGCCTGAAGAAGAAAAAGCATCTTGGGGTGCACACTGAGCTATTGAACGACGGAATAGCGGAGCTTATCAGAGATGGAGTGGTGGACAATAGCAATAAGAGCATCAATCCAGGAAAGACCATCGCCACCTTCTGCATGGGCCACCGCTCGACATATGAATTCCTGCGGGGCAATGATAGCATAGAGTTCAGAGCCATAGACTACACCAACAACCCCCTCATCATCGCCCAGAACAGAAAGATGATCGCCATCAACAGCGCCCTGGAGATCGATCTCACCGGCCAGGCCACAGCAGAATCTCTGGGTCACAGCTTCTACAGCGGCATCGGCGGCCAGGCGGATTTCATGCGGGGCACGGCAATTGCACCGGGGGGAAAGACCATCCTCGCTCTGCCCTCCACCGCCCTGATCACCAGCGCAGATTCCAGGGATAAATGGGATAGAGAAGAGAAAGGGTATAGAGAAGATAAGGGGCATAAAGGGGCCTCCCAGGAGGGGGGGAGGGTCTCCAGGATAGTGCCTTTCCTCAAGGAGGGGGCAGGAGTCACACTGACCCGGGGCGATATACATTATGTGGTAACCGAGTACGGCATCGCCTACCTGCATGGAAAGAACATCAGAGAGAGGGCTATGGCTCTTATCGCCATTGCTCACCCCATATTCCGCCTCTGGCTGATCGAGGAGGCGAAGAGGATGCGCCTGATTTATCCTGATCAGGCCTTCATACCCGGAGCACAGGGGGAGTACCCGGAGGAGCTGGAGGCCTGGAAGACGACTAAAACCGGCCTTGGAGTCCTTTTGCGCCCGGTGAAGATCAGCGATGAGCCTCTGCTCAAGGATTTCTTCTACTCTCTCTCCGATGAGAGCATGTACCAGAGGTTCATCTCTGCCCGGAGGGATATTCCTCACCAGGAGCTTCAGAAGCTTGCTGCAGTGGATTACTTTCAGAAGATGGTCCTGTTGGCGGTCAGAGAGGAGGATGGCATGGAGTCCATCTGCGGATTGGGCCAGTATGATATCAACAGCGATATGTTCACTGCTGATGTGGCCTTGGTGGTGAGGGATGACTGCCAGAACCATGGAATAGGAGGCGAGCTGCTGGCATATCTGACATATCTCGCGAAAAGGCAGGGCCTCCTTGGATTCACGGCTGAGGTCCTGGCAGGAAACGATCCCGTATTCCACCTCTTTAAAAGGATGGGATTTGCAGTCAGCAAGAGGCGGGATTCCGGGGTCTATGAGCTGGTGGCCATGTTCCCTTGATGTATCTCCCTCGGGGGGGAGACGGGCCGGTGATAGGTCCTTCATAAGGCTCATACAAGACATACTTTTTTTACCCAGGAGAACGATTAAAATATAATCTGTCCTGATAATGGATAGAGAACTTGAGAATTGAATCAAAGGGGAGTGTAAGATTGTATCAAGATCGAGGTGAGGTGAATGAATAAAACCATTTTTCTGAGCATGGTGAGCATTTTTGTCCTCCTCATGGCGGTGTCTGCCCACGGCCAGCCGGACTTTGAACGGGGTTATACAAAGAGCCAGTATGCGAACGCCCCATATCTCTCGGAGGATCAGTACCATCCCGATGGAAGGCTGGATCAATATTCCCAATCCGATGGATTCGACCTGGCCAGGAGAGGCTCCAGCATCAAGGAGAGCCCGTTCTATCAGACAGATGCTCCTTTTGGCGCTCCTGCTCCCACGGCCCCCAGCAGCCCGTATAGCCTGGGGCTGGATATACCTTTGGAATCATCCATTGCAGACTATAAAGAGGCGCCCAGTTACGGCAGGGCCGAGGATTCGCTTACATCTGCCACTGACCTCTCCTCTGACCAGCAGAAGAGGACAATACCCGGGGTCGAGTACAGCTATCCATCCAGCAGCAAAGCGGCAGAGCCGGGGGTATTAAGAGCAAAAAATAGGCTTTATGTGAGCGATTTTCCTCAGGTCACAGGAGCCTGCCGTCTGTTCGGCTGGCAGCCCATGTGGCTGCAGACCTCCTCCTCCGGGCCGGTCTGGTTCTATGAGTGGTATCCCAGTGGCGAGCTGAGGGTAAAATATCTGGGCTATTCCTCTGCCGGATGGAATAAGAAATGGTTCAATGGAGATGTTCCAGGCTGGCATATCCTGCAGTATTACTGCAATGGATGGAGCAACTACATCTATATCTATGTCTACGGCCAGGTCCCAGATGCCTGGAAGGATCAGGATCAGGACCCATATGTCCCCGCCCCGGCCAGCGGCACATCCTCTGTGACCCTCAGGTCAAGCTGGCTCTCAGGATACGACATTTATCTTGATGGAGATTATGTCGGCACAGAGGGATTTGGAAGAGACCTGTCCGATGGCATCTATCGGTTTACTGTTCCCGGGGACATGTGGCATACCATAGTGATCACAAAGGATGGCAAGAGCTACTGGGAGGCGGGGAGGTTCTTAAGCGGGGTGGCATATAGATTCACCATCTGATGAACTCAAATCTTTAATTTTTTTGATGAAAGGGTGAATGCATCAATTGACCGCCTGAAAGCTCTTTTGCCTTACTTGACTTGATGATTCTCGGCTTCACTCGATCTTCCTGGCGGCAACCTCGATCGCCCGGACGACGCTCTCCTGGGGTATGATAGTGGCTACCGGGATGCCAAGAAGCTTCTCCACTGTAGGGCTGACGATGGGAGCGCAGACCAGAGCCGAGGCTCCATCCCTCTCTGCTCTCACCGCAGCGATTATCGCCTCCTCGATATTTGTCGCTGAGTACTCTCTTAGGGTCAGCATCCTATCACCAATTCTCATCTTCTTCTCACTGATCTTGTCCAGGACGGGGCGGGCGGCGATTATGGCGATGAAATCCCCGCCAGGGCCCTCCAACTGGCGAATGGTTCTGACGATCTGGCGCAGAGTGGTGATATTCGGCTCCCGGTGGCCGGAGAGAATCTTATAAAGGGTGCTCTGGGGGATCTCAGAGACCCGGGAGAACTCCCGTGCAGAGAGGCCCAGCTCCCCGATAACCTCTTTCAGAGTATCACGCAGGCTCTCATCCGACTGGAAGGAGGCCTTCATCACCCTCTCCACATTTGACATACTATTGGGTATGCAACAGCTAATATTTCTACTTTTAGGATAGTTCGCTCTCCAGGTCGAACCAAAAAGATAAAGTAAGAAGAACGAAGAGGGCAGGCTATTAGAGCGCTATCATCGGCGATATAACCTAAATGTGATGGCAAGGCCTATTTTCTTGTACAAAAAGGATAAAATTTAGTCGTAAATAGAAAACGTTATATCCCCGTTGAAGAGGGTATCCCTCATGGGAGAATATCGGCTCAGATGTGTGAGCGATGGATCGGTGCAGCCTCCATATTCCTTGAGCTGCCCCCGTGATAGCTCGCTATTGCGGGCGGAGTATAAGTCCAGGCAGCTGGAGATAAAGGAGCTTCCTGGCATCTGGCGGTTTATGGACTGGCTCCCGGTCAAGGGGATCATAGAAGAAGCGACATGCAGGCCGGTGACCTACAGGAGCCGGGGGCTGGCGAAGGAGCTTGGCCTTGAGAACCTTTACATCAGCTTCAATGGCTACTGGCCGGAGAAGGGGGCGGGGATGCCCACCTGCAGCTTCAAAGATCTTGAGGCCCCGCCCACCATGCAGATGCTCCTGGAGAGGGATGATAGCTCATCACTGGTAGTGGCCTCAGCAGGAAACACCGCCCGCGCATTTGCCCATATCGCCTCCTTGACAGGCCAGACGCTGCTTTTATTTGTCCCGGAAAAGGCTCTGGAAAGAATGTGGACGATTGTACCACCAGGCCGGATAACTCTGATCGCTGTCAAAGGAGATTATCTAGATGCCATTCAGATGGCAGAGAGGGTGCAATCCCGCGAGGGCTATACCCCTGAGGGAGGGGCGAGGAATATCGCCCGCAGGGACGGCATGGGAACGGTGATGCTGGATGCTGCAATAACCCTGGGAAGGACGCCAGATCACTACTTCCAGGCGGTGGGAAGCGGCACGGGAGGCATATCCGCCTGGGAGGCCAGCCTGCGGCTGAGAGATGATGGCCGTTTCCGCCCGGAGCTTCCTTTGCCCAGGCTCCATCTGGCCCAGAACATCCCCAATGCCCCCATCTATTATGCCTGGAAGGGCCTGGAGCCCGAGCCATACCAGGAGGAGATGTTCGATGATGTCCTCTTCAACCGCAGGCCTCCATTGGATATGCCCGGAGGGGTCAGGGACGCCCTGAAGGCCACGGGCGGAATGGTCTATGGGATCACCGATAGAGAGGCAAACAGAGCCAGAGATCTCTTCGAGCAGTCCGAGGAGATAGATATTCTCAATGCCCCGGCTGTAGCTGTGGCAGCACTGCAAAAGTCGATAGAAGAGAAGAGCATCTCCTCTGAGGAGATTGTGCTTCTCAATATAACCGGCGGCGGCATGCTCAGGCTGAAAGAGGATCATCCTCGCCATATGCTGCAGCCGGATGTTGCAGTCTCCTCCTGGGAGGATGCAATTGCGTTTCTGGAGGAAGGATAGTGAGCCAGACCATTAAAGAGAGAAGAATCATGTCTGCAGAGGAGGAATTGCTCAGGGCTGAGGAGAGGCAGGGGCTGAAGACCGATGATCATCCCCTGACGCTCACCATCCTGGGAGGGGTGGACAAGAACGGCCACCAGGATCTTGTCCCTGAGATAGAGATCTGCCGGGGAGAGATAATAGGGATTGTGGGGCCCACAGGCTCGGGCAAGAGCACTCTTATCGCCGATATAGAGCAGTTTGCCCTGGGGGATACTCCCAGCGGGCGCAGCATTCTGATCAACGGCCAGGTGCCGGAGAATGAGCAGCGCTACGACCCGAGAAAGAAGCTTGTAGCTCAGCTCTCCCAGAATATGCATTTTCTGGCGGACATGCAGGTGGGAGAGTTCCTGCGGATGCATGCCAAATCCAGGGGAAAGGATCCACATCTGGCTGAGAAGGTAATTGAGCTGGCCAATACCCTGACCGGCGAGCCCATAAGCCCGGAGTTCCAGCTCACCATTCTAAGCGGCGGCCAGTCTCGTGCCCTGATGGTGGCGGATATTGCTGTCATAAGCGACTCGCCAATAGTCTTGATCGATGAGATCGAAAATGCGGGAATTAAGAAGCAAGAGGCTTTGCGCCTCCTTTCAGGAGAAGGAAAGATAGTGGCGGTGGTCACACATGATCCCATGCTGGCCCTGATGGCCACCCGCCGGATTGTGATGAAGAATGGCGGCATGGTCAAGGTCATCAGCACAAGCGATGAGGAGCAGAGGATCTTCAAGGATATCGAGAGGGTGGACGGCTGGCTCACCGGCCTGCGGGAGACCATCCGCCAGGGCGAGGTAGTGGCTTGAGGATGGTGGTGGTGGCGGGAACGCCAGGCTCGGGCAAGACCTCGATTCTCATGCATGCTGTCAAGGATCTGATCAGGGCTGGGGCTGCTGCTGCTCTGGTGAAGATCGATTGCATGTGGACTGAGGATGACCTCCGCTTCAAACGCCTCGGCCTGCCTGTGGCAGTGGGCCTCTCAAAGGATATGTGCCCAGATCATTATGCCATCTACAATGTGGATGAGATGCTCGATTGGGCCAGAGAGCAGGGAGCGGGAATTCTGCTCAACGAGACTGCCGGGCTCTGTCTGCGTTGTGCTCCCTATCCAGATGGAGCTTTGGCCATCTGTGTGATCGATGTCACCACCGGCCCCAACAGCCCGCTGAAGGTGGGGCCGTTGCTTACCACAGCCGATGCTGCTGTCATGACCAAGGGGGACCTCGTCTCCCAGGCGGAGAGGGAGGTCTTCAGAGAACGCATTCTGGAGGCCAATCCCGGATGCAGGATCATCGAGGCCAACGGCCTGACCGGCAAGGGCTCCTATGAGATCGCTGAGCTGATCTTGGGCTGGCCTGAGATCTCAGGAGAGATGACATTGCGCCATAACCCTCCGCTGGCCATCTGCACATTATGCACAGGTGAGCTGCGCGTCTCCAAGGTGCACCACCGGGGGATGCTCCGCCATCTGGATGGCTTCATGGAATACACCGGCGAGTGATAAGGGAGCGAATGTAGCAGAAGAGGGGTTGAATGGGGTATGAGTGAGGTTGAATGGAGCTGGAGAGAGAGTGAATAGAGCTGGAGAGGGTGAGGTTGAAAGATCATGCTGCGGATAGAGAAGCTCCTTCCAGGGTACAACTGTGGTGAGTGCGGCCTGTCAAGCTGCCGGGAGTTTGCCAGCAAGCTGGTGGATGTGGCCGGCCTGGAGAGATGTCCGCTTCTCAAGCAGGGGAGGTTCCGGAGCCGGGCAGAGGAGATTGCCAGACTGCTGAGCATCTCCCACCAATCGGAGGGGGAACAGGAGATCATCGGCGTTCTGGATGGCCTTCGGGCCGATTTTGCCCTCTCCCCTTTGCCTGGGGAGCCATCCTGTCGGGAGGATCTACATCCCTTCAATCCCGCTGTCAGGCTGGATGAGGGGGAGATCTTCCGCTACCGGCCACTGGGCTGCCCCATCATTCATTTTGCCAGGGTTCTCAGATCCAGCCAGGGCGTCATCACTGTTCACATGGTTGGGCCGGTGCATCTGCTGCAGGGACAGCCCGCACCCGGAGATATTGGCATATGCCTGGTTTTAGCCTTTGAAGGTACTATCAGCCGGGGGAGAAGGCCGGAGGTGGGGGAGACGGTGCGATTCCTTCCCGAGCACTGCATGATGCAAAAGGTGCATTCAGGGGTGGTGGTGCACTCGGAGGGAGAGAGGCTGAGGATTGAAGGGATTGATTTGAAGGTGTGGTAGCTGAGGCAGGTGTGCGGCTGAGGCAAGTGCAGCAGGTGAGGCAAATGAGGCAGGCGAGGCCGATCACTTAAGTGTCCGCCTTCCGGAGATCCTCTTGCCACTTCTTGTCATCTCCCTCGAAACTGTTTTATCGAAATACAATATATCTAATGTACATGAAAAGCGATAATACCATCAAGAACCTCGTCATTTTGGCCCTGGCAGTGATCATAGTCATCGCCCTCTGGAGAGCCATCTGGTACCTGGCAGGAGTGGCGGTATTCATCCTCTTGGTCTATATCGTCTACCAGCTTCTCAAGGGCAAGCTATGACTGAAGCGCTGACTCCCGAGAAAGCGCCATGAGAATGAAGGGGTAGCAATTGCGCCGCTCAACCTGGCAAAGATCAAACCGGCCGCCCAGGAGATCTTATCTTTGGATGGCGTTGGAGTCGGATTAATGATGGAGTTGGCCAATATCCAGGCTGTCCTCTCAAAGCACTCTCTTCCATCCCCGAACCCATATCCATCCTCCTCTTCATCCCTATGCCCTGCGAAGTATTATACCTATAAATTTTATATAGAACACCATATGAATTGGGCTGCGATGATATAAAACATGTTGCTTGATGAGGGAGGCAAAAGTCTGGGAGTAGGAGGGAGAAATAGAACTACCGACTTTTGCCGATATTACCTACGTCCTATGTCTATATAAGCATTTCGTTCAAAGTAATATATTCAAAAAAATATATTCAAGTCAGTATGTCTGAGAAGTCGGTATGTCTGAGAAGTCAGTATGTCTGAGAAGTCAGTATGTCCGAGAGCAGAACAGCCTTCGATTCTCCGATGCAAACAACGAACGGCTCCTGCCCATTCCCCTGAGGGGGGTGCGGGGCGGGAGGGCCCCGAGCCCTTCCAGAGGCAGAAGCTGTATGCTGGTATATACAGTATCTGGGATCTATACGGTATGGGGAGGCAATACCAGCATCCCAAAGGTTTGTGCAGGCCGAAGAAGCCCGGGTTCTATGAGAGCGATCTGCTTTTTATCTCCGCCGCCTTGGCAGGGCGCAAGCTGACGATTCGACCTGTCCCGGCTGGAGAATATCAGATTCAACATTTTAATGTTCATAAATAGTTGCCTTTATTGTTGTTTATCCGGACCCTCCAGTTCTGAGGTATCGGCCTTGTAGCCCGGCTGAGAACCAGTTCTCCTTATCTTGATCGACCGAACTCCATCGATCATCCTTTACAATCAACGAGGACCTTTCCCGATAGCAAACTACTTAAAAATAGACTCCCAATAATGATGACACAAGCAGGTGCATAATAGACATGACCGAAGGAGAGACCATGAGGCTGAAGGCATCTGAGGCCAATCAGGGTGATGTGGGAAAGGGCATAGTCAGGATGGGCGACGGGTTCATGGAGAAGATCGGCATCCGGCCATTGGATGTAGTGGAGATAATCGGATCACGACCCACTGCCGCTCTGGCTGTGAGCGCCTACTCCCAGGACCAGGGCATCGACATGATCAGAATGGATGGCCTGATTCGATCCAATGCCGGGACGAGCATTGGCCAGTATGTTGAGGTCAGGCGGGCGACCTGGGAGGAGGCCAAGCATGTTACACTGGCTCCTGTCACCCAGGGCATGCAGATCTTCGCCCCAGGAGATGTCCTGACCAAGGTCTTCAATGGCCGGCCGCTGATCAGAGGGGACGTCATATCCACCACCAGTGTGAGAAAGCCACCTACCGACTCCCTGGGCAGGGAGACTATGTTCGAGGAGATATTCCGAGGCTTTTTGGGCGCTCAGGCCTTTGGTCTGGGGGAGATCAAGCTCCGGGTGGTCTCCACCAGCCCTGGAGGGATCGTCAAGATCACCGAGGGAACAGACATTGAGCTTCTGCCCCAGGCGGTGGAGACGCCGGAGCGCACTGTGCCGTCAGTGGTCTACGAGGATGTCGGCGGCCTGAAACCGGTGATAACCAAGGTGCGGGAGATGATTGAGCTTCCCCTCAAGCATCCTGAGCTCTTCGATCGCCTGGGCATCGATCCGCCCAAAGGAGTGCTGCTTCATGGCCCTCCCGGAACGGGAAAGACCATGCTGGCCAAGGCCGTGGCCAATGAGAGCGAGGCCTACTTCATAAGCATCAATGGCCCGGAGATCATGTCCAAGTACTACGGGGAGAGCGAGAAGGCCTTGAGAGATCTATTTGAGGAGGCGGAGAAGAACACTCCTGCCATCATCTTCCTGGATGAGCTGGACTCCATCGCCCCCAAGAGGGGAGATGTAACCGGAGAGGTGGAAAGAAGGGTAGTGGCTCAGCTCTTATCCCTCATGGACGGGCTGAAGGAGAGGAAGAACGTCATAGTCATCGGCTCCACCAACCGCCCCGAGGCTCTGGATATGGCTTTGCGCCGGCCAGGGAGATTCGACCGGGAGATCGAGCTGGGCGTTCCGGACATGAATGGAAGGCTGGAGATCTTCCAGATCCATACCCGGGGCATGCCACTGCATGAGGATGTGGTCCTGGAGGATTATGCCAACGAGACCTACGGTTTTGTGGGAGCGGACATATCTGCAGTCAGCCGGGAGGCGGCGATGAACGCCCTGAGGCGCATCCTGCCGGAGATCGATCTGGACGAGCCCACCATTCCCAAGGAGATTTTAGACCGGCTCATAGTACAGAAGAGCGACTTTGAGGCGGCCTTAAAGGAGATTCAGCCCTCAGCGATGCGAGAGATCCTGGTGGAGCTTCCCAATGTGAGCTGGGAGGACATTGGAGGCCTGGAGGATGTCAAGGACCTGATGGTGGAGGCGGTCGAATGGCCGCTGCGCCATGCCGAAAGCTTCCATCGCCTGGGAATCGAGGCCCCCAAGGGCATTCTGCTCTATGGTCCGCCAGGCACAGGAAAGACGATGCTCGCCAAAGCAGTGGCCAATGAGAGCGAGGCGAACTTCATCACTGTCAAAGGGAGCGCTCTGCTCTCCAAGTGGTATGGGGAGAGCGAGAAGAGGGTGGAGGAGATATTCAGGAAGGCGAGGCAGGTTGCTCCTTCTATCATATTCCTGGACGAGCTTGATGCATTGGTCCCCATCAGGGGGGGAGCAATGGGTGAGCCCCATGCCACTGAGAGGATAGTCAATCAGCTATTGAGCGAGATGGACGGCCTGGAGGAGCTGCGCGGCGTGGTGGTGATCGGAGCGACCAACCGGCCGGATATAATCGATCCTGCTCTTCTCAGGCCGGGAAGGTTCGATGAGCTGATACTGGTGCCCGTGCCGGACAGTGAGTCCAGGCGTAAGATCTTCCAGGTGCACCTTAAAAATTCGCCCCTGGAGGATGATGTCAATCTTGAGGAACTTCTCGCGCATACAGATCAGTACACTGGTGCAGACATAGCCTCCCTGGTCAGAAAGGCCGGACGGCTGGCCCTGAGGGAGGATATGGGTGCCAAGAAGATCAGCCAGAAGCATTTCCTCGCTGCCCTGGAGGAGATCGGGCCTTCTGTCACTCCGGATACCATGAAGTATTATTCCTCTTTGGCCAAGGAGCTGCGCAAGAAGGCCTCCCGAGAGGCGGAGAGAGGCGATATGTACGTTTGAGCCTGGCCTTTGAGCCTGGGCTTGACATAAATAAGCATAAGCTAAGCATAAGCCTCTGCCTGAGGGCCTGTATCTGAGGCTTGAGATAGGCCTGAGGCTTGGCATAGGCCTGGGCTTGGGCCTGGCAGAGGCTTTGAGAAGATATTTGATCGATAACTGGAGCGCCAGAGAGATTATGCCTTATTTCCCTCTCTTATGATTTTCAATTGCGCCCTCAATGGCGCATCAGGTGGTAGACCTATTGCAGGACAAAAGCCTTTTAGATGATAACAATTGTGTAGGGGTCGAATTCGTAAGCTGCTGGAGGCAAGAGGATATAGTGGAGCTGTACCGGGCCGGCGGCTGGTGGAGGGAGTACATGGATTCGTCTCGCATCAATGACCTGATTCAAGGGAGCTTTCTCTTCGCAGTGGCAGTTGAGAAAAGGAGCGGCAAAGCAGTGGGAATGGGCCGGGTGATCTCAGATGGGGTATCGGACGGATATATTCAGGATCTGGTGGTCCTGCCTGGCTGGCGGTCAGAGGGGGTGGGGAGAATGATCCTGGATAGACTGCTGGAGGAGTGTCGGTCCAGAGGGATCGCCTGGGTGAGCCTGATAGCCGAGCCGGGAAAGGAGGCCTTTTATGATTCATTTGGATTTCGCAGGATGGAGGGGCATGTGCCCATGCACCTCGATTGGGAGGGCGGAAGGTGCTGAGCTCTGGCGACTTCAAGCCGGTTCAGCTTGAGGATAGGGATTTTTTTGTCCAACACTACCGGCGCTTTCCTCAAATGCACAGCGACAACACCTTCACCAATATGGTCTGCTGGAATTATTATGCAAATTACCGTTATGCATATGTCCAGGACTGTGTGCTCCTCTCCAGCACAATAGGCGGCAAGACGCGCTATCGCCCTCCCATCGGGCCGCACAACCCTGACCTTCTCCATGAGGTCATGTCGCTCGCCCTGAGGAGCGATGAAGAAAGGCCCTTTGTGGTCCTGGACCAGGGGACACTGGACTGGATAAAGAGCCTCTACCCGGAGCTAAAGCTTGATCCTGAGAGGATGTACTTCGAATATGTCTACCTGGCGTCTGATCTGGCCCTTCTTCCCGGAAAGGGATACTCAACCATCAGGCGGCAGCTCAACCAGTTCATGAAGAACTGCAGCCCCAGGGTCGAGGATCTGGGGGCGGACAACATCGCAGAGATAAACGATTTTGTAGAGCAGTGGTGCGAGTGGAAGGATTGCGACTCAAATCCTGATCTGGAGTCAGAAAAAGAGGCCCTGTGCTTTGCCCTGGCCCATTATGAGGAGCTGGAACTATCGGGCATTGCCATACGGGCAGAGGGTAAGATCGGGGCAATATCCCTCTTCGAGGGGCTGAACGAGGATACTGCTCTGGTTCACTTCGAGAAGGGGCTCCCTGACTGCAAGGGAATCTACCGGGCGATCAATGCCGAGACGGCGAAGATACTGGCCGGAGGCTACACCTACATCAACCGGGAGAGCGATATGGGGGTGGAGGGAATCCGGGAGGCGAAGATGCGCTACCACCCCCATCATATGGTCCAGGTGCATATGGCAAGGCCGGAGGAGCTGGAGAGGGTGTTATGATCTTCTAACCTCTCTTCTTTAAGCTGAAGGCAAGGTTCAAATCTGGGGAAGGATCATCCTGAGATCAGGAGTTGATTATTATGCACAGCCACGATCACAGCCACGATCATAGCCATGATCATAGCCATGATTCAAAGGATCATGCTCTGACCCGGCATCAGGCAGAGCACCTCCTGGAGCATTGGATAGAGCATAACCAGGGACATAGCATCTCTTTTCGAGAGAGAGCAGCCCAGGTCGCCGGCTTGAGCGAAGCTGCCGCTCAAGATATAAACCGGGCAGCCGAGCTGATGGACGAGTGCACAGAGATGCTGAAGAAGGCCCTGAAGGATCTATAGAGAGCATTGAAGCATCTATAGAAGGCCTGAATGATCTAAAAGAGGAGTCATAAGAGATGGAATTGGTCTATACTTACCCTATGGATAAGAGCAAAGAGATGCAAAAGATGCTGGAGGAGGAGTTCTGGAAGCGTCTGGGGCCTACAGTGAGGGACTGCAGAGCTATGGGCTTTGATAAGGAGGGCATGTGCCTTTACATCAAGGCCAGGGATGAGCTGGCTGAGGAAGCAAAAAAGCACCTGGCAGAGAGCGCTGCCGAGGAGCTGAAGGGGGAGGAGGGAGAGGCACTGCTGAAGGCATTCCAGGAAGAGGCTGAGTCGGCAGAAGCAGGTATGGGGGCAATGTTCGGCTGAAGCCAGGTATATAAAGGCCGGCGAGGCAATCATCGCAGCCCAGTGATCAAGAAAAGCAGGAGGGTTCACTTCATCCCCGAGCTGAAGCTCGGAGCATTAGTGACCCTCTGCGCACCCTGCAATAAACGGTGCATCCCAGCACCTTTAGGATTCTACCTCCAGGGTTTGGATTATTTGTTTATTGGTATCATCATCCAGATATGATAGCATAAGTATCATATTTCTGGGGTCAATGCTCCAAACGGCCGTGCTGAACATTTCTCCCTTCGGATTCAGTATGTTCTCCGGCATGGTGAATGAATAGAGGGTCACATTTTTTCCCATTGCATCCTGCAGGTATGTTTCTCCAACCATCTCCGGACCAAAAAGCCTAAAAGTACTGACAATTATAATTTCCATATAATCAGAGAATGCTGTGGGGTCTATTTTTTCCAGATCTTCATCATATAAGGGGAGAGATAAAATGAATATAGAAGCGTTTGTGGCATTTCCATCGCTGCTATTATTGATCAGGATCATCTGGTTGATGCTTCCTTCATCTGATTGGAAGGCTCCTTTTAAACCTAACAGATACTCCGGCCCGATGTCAATTGATAGATTATGTTCTGTTGTCATCAGCACAGAAGTCTCCAAAGATGAGCCGGGCATGATCAGAATCAATAATGCCAAGAGAAATGCACTCATTGAAAGAGCTATACTTGAATATTTCGTTCCAATCACCAGTTAACCACATGGGTGTCTAAGTTTAAAAAACTTGCTGCTAATTTTTGCAAATGAGACTCTAATCCAGGTTATTTCACTCTCCTCTGAGCACTATCCAGAAATCGAGTAATTTCATTATCTATCCGCCAAATAGCCTGCTCAATCCATAATATTTTATGCTATGTCATGATTTCGCTGGATATGAGTTAGATGGATGAATAACGATTTATTAAATCTCTATGGGATTACCTGAAGCTAGGAGAATATCGACAAAATAGAACGCCGTAAGATTGGGCCTGATATCTTCGATTTTTACCAACCCCTTTTGAGAATTCCTATTTTTCTCACGGAGGCAGCAAGGCGCAAGGATGGAGCATACAGTTGCCCCAGGTGTCTGCCACAGGAGACAGCAGAGAGCCTTTTCCAATGGCTTATCTGAATCCCTTGCGTTTAGGCCGCCGTATACTGAATCTCTCTTGAGCAAAACTAGAGCAAAACTATGATATGAACGAAGAGATAATACAATCTCTATGAGCAATGCATCATGCGCTGCCGATCTGAAGGCTGCTTACAATGAGGTCAAGCTGGACCCCCTCATGAGCGGAGATCCGCGTTATGTTGATTGCAGTTCGGCCAGAGGAGGGGAGGATGTGGTAAAGCTTCTCTGCACGCGCATAGAGAATTCACCCCGCCCCATGGCGCAGCTCATCAGCGGCCATAGAGGATGTGGCAAGTCCACTGAGCTCCTGCGCCTGGTGGATGACCTGAAGAGAAAAAATTATATGGTGGTCTACTTTGCTGCGGACGAGGATATAGATGTGGGGGATTTGGTTTATACCGATCTCTTAATGGCGATCATCAAGCGTCTGGAGCGTGCTTTTGCAGATGAGGATATCCAGATCGATCCCAGACTCTCAAATGCTGTAGCGATGTGGTTCGCTGAAGTCGTTTATGGATGGAAGGATGAGAGAGAGGTCTCTGCGACTTTGCAGACGGAATTTGAGCTGGGCGTCTCTACCCCCATTTCACTCCCCATCCTTTCCAAGATCCTGGCCAAGATCACAGGCCAGATCAAGACCGGCCAGAACATACGCAAGGAAGTTCGCCTAAAACTGGATCCTCAGGTCTATCAGTTCATAGAAAGGGTCAATGAGCTCATTCAAGCAGCAATTCCCAAGATAAGGGAAAAGGGTTACCGCGATCTGGTCCTGGTGATAGACAACCTGGACCGGATCGTCTTCAGGGTTCTGGATGATAAGACCGGCCGGACCACTCATGATGCACTCTTCCTGGAGCATGCTGAGCAGTTGAAATCCCTGGATTTGCATATGATCTACACCGTCCCCATCTCCATGTTCTATTCTCTCAAGGCCACCGGCCTCACAGGAGCCTTTCCGGATTATTCAATCCTCCCCATGATAAAGGTCAAGGAGGAGGATGGCAACCCCTGCAGTGAGGGCATAGACCGTCTCTATGAGGTGGCAAAGAGGCGGCTGGATATAGAGAAGATCTACGCCGATGGCGTTGTGGAATTCCTGGCGGATAAGAGCGGAGGAATGCTGCGAGATTTCATCAGGCTGCTGGGCTATACCATTGAGCTGGCACAGGTGAGGGGAGGAGGGGTTCCCATCACAATGGATCTGGCCGAGAAGGCCTTTCGACGCCTGGTAAACGAGTATGGTCGCATGGTCCCTGATGAGTATTATAAGCTCTTGGCTCAGGTTGCCAGGAACAAGAGGGCTCCTAATGATGAAAAGCATCAGGCGATGTTGTATAACCTCAGCATTCTTGAATATATGAACGGCAACAGGTGGTGCGACGTTCATCCTGCTATAAGAGAGCTTCCGGAGTTCAAGGATATCTTTAGGCGAGAGTGAGTGCAGCAAATGAGGAATGCAGAAAATAATGTACAGCAGTGATCGGAATGGGAGCCTGGCTGGAGATCTGAAGAGCCCCCCTTGGAGGGCTGACATATCTGCCGAGAACAGGGAGGTTCTGCTGCAGATCTCAGCTTTCATTCGCCTTGCAGAGGGTTTCCGGCTGGGGCTTGTCAAATGCAATCAACCGGTCCAGCGTCGCCAAATGGCGGATTTATTGAAGGAGATGCTCGTTGGCGAGGTGCAGATCCAGGAAGTCGATCTCAAGGAGCCGGTTGATGACCTGCGGGCGGCAGTGGGCCAATTGCTGACTGAAGGGGGCCAGACCAGCACCGGGAAGCGCGTGCTGATGGTCTTCGGCTTTGAACTATCAATTCCCTCAGAGGGGTCTGTTCCCGCCCTGGAGGGGCTGAATCTCTCTCGCGATCTCTTTTCCTGTGACTTCCCATTCCCTTTCCTTCTCTGGCTGCCGGATTATGCACTGACTCGACTGGCGCGGGAGGCTCCTGACTTCTGGGGATGGCGCAGCGGGGTCTTTGAATTCGTTCCCGACCGGATGCTGATGACTACAATGGAATCGGCCACGATCACAGAAATGTATCCAGAAGGCTTGAGCCTTGAGAAGAAAAAAGAGCGCCTGGCCTCATTGGAAGGGCTGGTCTGGGATTATTCTGAAATGAAGAGGGGAGAGCGTGAGAATCGATCCTATGCTGCAGTTCTCGATCGATTGGCATATCTCCGCTTTCAGTTGGGAGACTACCCGGAGTCACGCCGTCTGTACAATGAGAGCCTCAGGATCTGGCAGGATCTGGGGGAGAGGAGCGGCGAGGCCCGGACACTACACGCCCTTGGCACACTGGCTCAGACCTCCGGCGACTACCCGGAGGCACGCCGTCTGTACAATGAGAGCCTCAAGATCAGTCAGGATCTGGGGGAGAGGAGCTACGAGGCCGGGACACTGCACAACCTTGGTTCTCTGGCTGAGGCCTCCGGCGACTACCCGGAGGCACGCCGTCTGTACAATGAGAGCCTCAAGATCAGGCAGGATCTGGGGGAGAGGAGCGGCGAGGCCCGGACACTGCACAACCTGGGCATACTGGCTCAGGCCTCTGGCGACTACCCGGAGGCACGCCGTCTGTACAATGAGAGCCTCAAGATCAGGCAGGATCTGGGGGAGAGGAGCGGCGAGGCCCGGACACTGCACAACCTGGGCATACTGGCTCAGGCCTCCGGCGACTACCCGGAGGCACGCCGTCTGTACAATGAGAGCCTCAAGATCTGGCAGGATCTGGGGGAGAGGAGCGGCGAGGCCCGGACATTGTGCAACCTGGGCATACTGGCTCAGGCCTCCGGCGACTACCCGGAGGCACGCCGTCTGTACAATGAGAGCCTCAAGAT